>CERR01053058.1_pt1 | contig 19355 bp, 17 predicted proteins | sample 530841 | NCBI WGS metagenome assembly CERR01 (sample SAMEA2621021, study PRJEB7988) | marine metagenome | biome: marine biome (ENVO:00000447); feature: surface water layer (ENVO:00002042); material: "saline water (ENVO:00002010), including plankton (ENVO:xxxxxxxx)" | depth 5 m | reverse complement strand
ATGGCGGTGTTTACTTAATGGGGTGGACTGGCGGCTATGTATTACTCGCTATGTGTTTAGCGCCTTACTTACGTAAATTTGGCAAATTCACTGTACCTGACTTTATAGGCGACCGTTACTACTCACAAACAGCACGTGTTGTTGCTATTTTGTGTGCAATCTTTATTTGTTTTACTTACATTGCTGGACAAATGCGTGGCGTAGGCGTGGTATTTTCGCGCTTTTTAGAAGTAGAAATTGAAACCGGTGTTTACATTGGAATGGTGATTGTATTCTTTTATGCGGTACTTGGCGGCATGAAAGGCATTACCTACACGCAAGTAGCGCAGTACTGTGTGCTTGTGTTTGCCTACCTTGTGCCCGCTATCTTTATTTCAATGATGATGACAGGCCACTTCTTCCCGCAAACCGGCTTTGGTGCCACATTGAGTGATGGCTCAGGCATGTATGTACTTGATAAGCTAGACGGGTTAAGCGCAGAGCTGGGCTTTGCACAATACACCGAAGGCTCTAAAAGCATGATTGACGTATTTGCTATTACCGGCGCTTTAATGGTGGGTACTGCAGGTTTACCGCATGTAATTGTTCGCTTTTTCACTGTACCACGCGTTAAAGATACCCGTATTTCAGCAGCGTGGACACTGGTATTTATTGCTATTGTTTACACTACTGCACCGGCGGTTGCCTCGTTTGCACGCGTAAACATGATTGACACCATTAACGGTAAAGATGGTAGCGGTACAGAGTACGCTCAAGCACCAGCGTGGATCAAAAACTGGGAACGCACGGGCTTAATTACCTTTAATGATAAAAACGGCGACGGCAAAATGTTTTACACCGCCGGCAAGGTAGAAGACCCAACAAGCGCAAACGAAGTAAAAGTAGACCGCGATATTATGGTACTGGCTAACCCTGAAATTGCTGATTTACCAGCATGGGTAATCGCATTAGTTGCGGCCGGTGGTATTGCTGCTGCGCTTTCAACCACTGCGGGGTTATTGCTGGTTATTTCAACATCAGTGTCGCACGATTTACTTAAACGCACCCTTAAACCCGACATAAGCGATAAACAAGAGCTACTAGCTGCTCGGTTAGCTGCGATGATTGCCATTGTTATATCGGCTTACTTTGGGATTAACCCGCCTGGGTTTGTTGCATCGGTGGTCGCCTTTGCCTTTGGTTTAGCGGCGGCGAGTTTCTTCCCGGCAATTATTATGGGGATATTCTCTAAAACAATGAATAAAGAAGGCGCAATTGCTGGCATGGTGACCGGTATAGGCTTTACCGCTGCGTATATTATCTTCTTTAAATTTGTAAGCCCTGAGCTTAATAGCCCAGAAAATTGGTTCTTAGGTATTTCACCCGAAGGAATTGGCTTAGTGGGGATGATAATTAACTTTGCGGTAGCTGCAACCGTACTTAAATTAACAAAATCGACACCACTTGAAATACAACAAATGGTGGAAGGTATTCGTAATCCTAAAGGGTCAGGTGAAGCACACGCACATTAATGCGCTAAGCCTACTTAAAAATAAAGCACCAAAAGCCCGACTTTAGTCGGGCTTTTTATTTGTTCAAATAATGAGTACATTAGGTTTTGTGTATACTTTTTAAGAGTACAGCAATGAGTGTAGAGCAGCAGGAAGTTGCCCAGTTTGTGTGTATGCAGGCGCCATTTAGCATACTACACGACAGTGCGTGTGAGTATTTTGTAAGCCATATTGATAGTGTTTATTTAACCCGAGAAAACCAAGCGCAGTGGCTGCAAACGCAAACCCCCAAGCTTTTTTTAATTCGCTCTGGTTTATACGACCTAGTGGATGCAAAAGGCGATGTAGTGAAGCGTTTAGCGCAGGGGGATTACTTTGGCTATCCTTCTTTGTTAACCGGAGAGGCGATTCAAAATAGGTTACAGGTACAAAAAGAGGGCATAGTGTATATGCTTGCGCAAACGCATTTTGACTTTTTACGTCATCAGTACAAACCGTTTGAGCAGTATTTTGTACGCGCGCACGCCAATCGTTTGCTTTCATCACATTATAAAAGTAAAAACGATAGCTGGTCTGAGCGCAGAATATCTGAGCTGATGACCCGCACCGCCATAACCTTAGCCCCCGATGCCAGTATTAGGCAAACCGCTAAAAAAATGAAAAAACACGGTGTATCGTCAATTATGATCACCGAACACGCCATTTTAGTTGGCGTAGTGACCGACCGCGACTTACGTAACCGTGTACTGGCCGATGAAGTCGATCCGCAAGATGCGGTTAGCAGCATAATGAGTGCAAAGCCTAAATTTATATTTGAAAACAATCGGGTTTTTTCTGCTTTGCATTTAATGCTTAAATACAATATTCATCATTTACCTGTACTTGATGAAAACCATAAGCCTTTGGGTATGCTTACCAGTACCGATTTACTGCGCCAGCAAAAAAGCGACCCTGTGCAGCTTATTGGCCGCATTTATAAAGCCCACAGCATTGCCGATTTAAAACGTTATGCGGGAGAAATCCCTGAGTTACTGCGTAGTTTTTCGTACAACATAGAAGACATATCGCTAATTGGTAAACTACTCAGCGGCTTAACCGATGCACTCACCTCGCGCCTTATTCATTTATTTCAAGAAGAAAATGGCGCAGCCCCCACCAGCTTTTGCTTCATATGTTTTGGCTCGCAAGCACGCGAAGAGCAAACACTACATTCAGATCAAGACAATGGCTTATTACTCCCAGATGATTTAAGTGAGCAACACCAAGCTTACTTTAAACACATGGGGGAGTTTGTATGTGAGCAGTTAGTAGAATGCGGCATTAGGCGTTGCCCGGGGAATATTATGGCCAGCAGCGATGAGTGCAGAATGAGTGTGAGTAGTTGGTGCGAGCGCTTTTTTAAATGGATAAAAAGCCCAACCCCAAGCGCCATGCTTAACTGTAAAATATTTTTTGATTTGCGCTTTATAGAAGGCTCCAATGCCCTATACAGCGGCTTTTGCGAGCAGTTAAACAGAATATCGCGCGATGAGTTATTTTATGCTGCTATGGCAACCGATATAAGAGCCAGCTCAGTGCCTATTGGCTTGTTTAATAAACTTAAAACGCAAAAAAATGATAACAACCATAAATACATTGATTTAAAAAAACGTGGTGTGGTGATCATTAACGACATAGTGCGTTTATATGCGTTAAAAGCAGGCATAAAACGCGCCAATACCCAAGAGCGTTTAGATGCTTTACTTAAGCATTCACTGCTAAATAAACACGATATTTATAATTTAAAAGATTGCTGGCGATTTTTAACTCAGTTGCGTTTTAGTACGCAAATAAACGAAGAAGGTTTGCCAAGTAACTGCATAAACCCCGATAAATTAAGTTCATTAGAGCGCCATCAGCTTAAAGAGGCTTTTTATTTAGTAAAACAAGCGCAGCAAGCCGCGGCGTTTAAATTTGCCCGTGGCAGTTTGTAACAAGAGGTAAGCGCTGTGGTAAAAAAATGGCTCAGTAAGTATATAAAAAGGCGTAATTTATTAAGTCAAAATGCGTTAACGCAACGCTATTTAGTGATTGATTTAGAGCTTACTGGGCTTGATGTAAACCAGCATGAAATTGTATCGGTGGCTTGGGTTAAAATAGACAACCAATGTATAAAAATGAGCGAGTCGCAGCATTTAATAAACAAGGATGTAAAAAGCCTAGAGCAAAGCCCTGTTTTTCACGGCATTATTGACGACACAGTGGCTAAAGGACAAAGCCTGCACACTATATTAACGCAGCTAAGCCGTGATTTTAGTGACCATATTTTGGTTTTTCATAACGCCATACTGGATTGGGGGTTTTTAAAAGCAGCCCTTAAAAACGCTAATATAAGTGCGCAACCAAAGCTAATACTCGACACCCTCCACATAGAAAAAAAGCGCCTTATTTGCCAAGGTGCAGAAATAAAACAAGATGATTTAACCCTAAGTGCGTGTCGCAAACGTTATGAGTTACCAAGCTATCATTGCCATAACGCACTTACAGACGCACAGGCCACCGCCGAATTATTACTAGCCCAGTGCTACCAAATAAACCGTGGGAAGGAGTTGCAGTTGAGGTCAATAATTTAACAAAGCTACAGCATTTACTAATTATTTTGTTAAGATAAGAATTTTAAAAGGATTTATTATGGTAATTGAAGCCGCCAGTAAGTATTACAACCAGTTAAACAATGACCTTAAAGCAGTTAAAAAGTACATTCACAATAATTTTGGTGTGTTTCTTACTATTCTTTACTTACTGGGTAGTTTATCAGGCGTTGTGTATCTTTACGTTTTACTTAATAACTTCTCGGTTGATATATTCAATTTCATTGAAATAAGTGACTTTTTACTGGCACTGATTTCAAATTTTTTACTTATTACTCTTTATACTACGATCATCGTTTTAACAGCTATTTATTTAAATTGGCGCTCAGGACACATGCCAGATCCTAGTAAAACAACCGTGTTAAAAAAACTTTATTATGGCTTTGGTTACCCGTTCTATTTATTAAAACCTAGTTACTCATTAATGTTATTTTTAGCACTTATAATATCTACATACCCTACTATGTTGGCGCATTCACACAGTAAAGATATAATAAATGAAAGAACAATGAATTATCACTTGTCATTAAATTATCCAATTGCTCAGAGTAAAGTAACTCAACTTCAAAATGTTCAAATAGTAGCCTCAACAATGCGGAATTTATTTGTTTATGATAATAAACAAGATGAGTTACTTATTATTTCACAAGAAAATATTTCAGCTTTGATACCTAATCTACACCAAGGAAAAACGATTAAGCCAAAGTCAAAAGCTGCATCAAGCACACAGTAATTAAACATTCGCTGAAACACGATTGGCTGCTATTTATTAGTATGGACGCATAACCAAGCATGGCACTTATTCAGGACAAATTATGAAACTCATTACCACTATTCTTCTAACCTTATTCCCTGTGATCGCTTGTGCTAATTCGAGCTTACCTGCCAATCGTCATATCTCAGTGCAAGGCACTGCTGAGGTATTAGTTGAGCCTGACATGGCTAAAATACTATTTAAGGTGAATAGTGTTAAAAAGGAGCCGAAAGCCGCCAATAACGCGCTTGAGAATAAAGTGAAGTTATTAATAGATGGGCTCAATCAATTTGAAATAAGCGCCGATGACGTAGTTGCCTCAAACGTTAAAATTGAAAAAACAGGAATGGATTATATTGAAACAGGGCATCAGGCACTTAGCGAATACGCAGCGATAAGAACGTTTGAAGTAACGCTAAACAGTATTGAGCGTGTGAGCGATTTAACCGATTTTTTATTGAACCAAGAAGTAAATGCTATTCAAAATATTGCGTTTTTATCTTCAAAATTTGAGCAATTACAAGCGCAAGCCACACAGTTAGCAATTGAAGATGCAAAAATAAAAGCGGATTTACTTGCTGATTCATTCAATGCAAAAGTAGGTGAAGTACGCACTATTCGCTCAACTAAAAACAACTATGACAGTGGTTTTAGTACAGCCATAACCAAGATGCACAGGGCGCAGCAAGATGATAATTCTTTTCCTCAAATACGTAGTAACGATTTACAGGCAACAATAAGCTTTAAATCATCCATAAACGTGGTGTTTGATTTAGATATAACTGATTAAATTAATAATTTCATTTCAAATACATGTTCGTACTGTAAGCTAGCTTTATGTTTTTGATTAATTTGAAGGTAGCAATACTATGAGCGATGAAAGTAACACATTAAAAGCACAAACCGAGGCAAAAGTAGCAGCAGGGCGAAAAGGTAACCCTGATTTTATGAAAGGCGTTGATGAAACCATTGCTCAGGCAAAAGCGTTTCAAGAAGGGGCAAATGCACTTAATTTAGATCAAAATGCCCCACGCTTTGAACTGCCGAACCAGCACGGTGAGCAAGTTTTATTAGATGAGCTACTTGCAAAAGGGCCTGTGGTTATAACTTTTTATCGTGGTAGTTGGTGCCCTTATTGTAATTTACAGCTAAAAGCATTGCAGTCACGCCTAGCTGAAATTCACGCATTAGGCGCACAGCTGGTGGCTATTAGCCCGCAAGCGCCCGATGGCTCAATGAGCGAAAACGACATACGTAATATGGATTTTGTTGTGCTGAGTGACCAAAATGCAGATGTAGCAGCAAGCTATGGCGTAGCGTGGCAAGTACCTGCATTTTTATTAGATCATATGCGCGAAGACCGCGGCCTTGATTTAGAGTCGCTTAATAACGGCAACGGCAGTATTTTACCTATCCCTGCCACGTTTGTTTTAGATAGCGAAGGTAAAGTGACGTGGCGCTATGTTGATGTTGATTACCGCACCCGCTCAGAGCCACAAGATATAATTAATGCTTTAAAAGCACTACAGTAAGCACTCAAGCAAGGTCGCTTTATGCCTAAAAGTAGCCAAGTAAATTAGCTACTTTTGGGTTAATTTAAAGTTTCTAATCGCTCCCTCTTATAATAATGTTCAAGGTCGATTACAATACAGCCATCTAAAAGGCATCGATGCCTTTGTCTGCACGTAAAGAGAGTGGATTTTATATTTCATGGCAATCAAACTTGCAATTAATGGTTTTGGTCGTATTGGTCGAAATATTGTCCGCGCGTTGTACGAGTCAGGTTTGAGCGACGAGATAAAAATTGTTGCGATTAACGAACTTGCTGACCCTGAAGCTATTGCTCATTTATTAAAATACGACACGTCCCACGGTCGTTTTTCTTTTCCTGTAAAACTTGGTGAAGACACCATTAGTGTTGCAGGCGATACCATTGCACTATTTTGTGAAGAAAACCCAGTAGAATTACCTTGGCAAACCCTTGATGTAGATGTAGTACTTGAATGTACCGGTGTTTATCACTCGCGCGAGCATGCACAATTACACATTACTGCGGGTGCTAAAAAGGTGTTGTTTTCGCACCCAGCTGATAACGATGTAGATGCCACCATTGTGTATGGCATTAACGACGATGAGCTCAAACGCGAGCACACTATAGTATCTAACGGCTCATGTACTACAAACTGTGTGGTGCCTGTTATTAAAGTGCTAGATGATGCGTTTGGCATTGAATCGGGCGCTATTACCACTATTCACGCGTCGATGAACGATCAACAAGTGATTGATGCGTACCATCATGATTTACGTCGTACCCGCGCTGCGAGTCAGTCTATTATTCCGGTTGATACAAAATTAGCACGAGGAATAGACCGCATTTTACCCAAATTTGAAGGGCGCTTTGAAGCCATTGCGGTTCGCGTGCCGACAATTAACGTAACGGCAATGGATTTAAGTGTTACAGTAAATGCCGATGTAGATTTAAAGGCGGTAAATACGGCACTTAAAGCCCAAGCAAAAGACCGCTTAGAAGGTATTTTAAGTTACACCGAAGAGCCATTGGTATCGGTTGATTTTAATCACGACCCACATTCTTGTATTATTGATGGCACGCAGACACGTGTTAGTCACAAACGCCTGATAAAGTTACTTGTTTGGTGTGATAACGAATGGGGTTTTGCCAATCGCATGCTAGATACAGCACGTGCGATGATGGCTCAGTAAGCATTTTATAATAATTTTAAAATTTATTTTTCAGGTTCAAGTATCGTTAACTAAGGAGATGTTATGTCGGTCATAAAAATGGCAGATTTAGATTTAAACGGCAAGCGCGTATTAATTCGTGAAGATTTAAATGTACCAGTTAAAGCAGGTAAAGTGACCTCAGATGCACGTATTCGTGCTGCACTGCCTACTATTAAGCTAGCTCTTGAAAAAGGCGCTAAAGTAATGGTTATGTCGCACCTTGGTCGCCCTACGGAAGGCGAGTACGATGACGAATTTTCACTTGCCCCTGTAGCCGATTACCTAAACGATGCACTTGAGCAAAATGTACGCCTTGAAAAAGACTACTTAAACGGCGTTGAAGTTGCCGATAACGAAGTAGTTGTATTTGAAAACGTACGATTTAATAAAGGCGAAAAGAAAAACGACGAAGCCTTATCAAAACAACTTGCTGCACTGTGTGATGTGTATGTAATGGATGCATTTGGCACCGCTCACCGCGCACAAGCGTCTACTCATGGCGTTGGCTTATTTGCAGATGTTGCCTGTGCTGGCCCGTTATTATCAGCAGAACTTGAAGCACTTGGTAAAGCACTAGATAACCCAGCACGCCCATTAGTGGCCATTGTAGGTGGTTCTAAAGTATCAACTAAATTAACTGTTTTAGACTCGCTTTCAACGATTGTAGATCAGCTTGTAACAGGTGGCGGTATTGCTAATACCTTTATTGCTGCTGCGGGTCATCCGGTTGGTAAATCACTTTATGAAGCTGATTTAATGGATGAAGCAAATCGTTTATGTGCAGCAGCTAAAGCAAACGATGGTGAAATTCCGGTACCGACTGATGTTGTAGTAGGTAATGAATTTTCAGACTCTGCAGTCGCTACGCTTAAAGATGTAAGCGAAGTAACAAGCGATGACATGATTTTTGATATTGGCCCTGATACAGCCAGCCAGCTTGCAAAAATTATTGCAAACGCCGGTACTGTTGTATGGAATGGCCCAGTTGGCGTATTTGAGTTTGATCAGTTTGGTAATGGTACACGTGCTATTGCTCAGGCAATTGCTAACTCTAATGCGTTTTCGATTGCAGGCGGTGGTGACACTTTAGCGGCAATTGATAAATACGGCATTGCCGATAAAGTATCTTACATTTCTACCGGTGGTGGTGCGTTCTTAGAGTTTTTAGAAGGCAAAAAACTTCCAGCAGTAGAAATGCTAGAGTCGCGCGCTAAATAATAAATTTTTAGCCGCATTAGGTGAGGGGAAACCCTCACCAACGATTAATTATTAAATACCTCTCACCCTTATTTAATAGTTAATTAAGACAAAACTAAGCAGTGTAAATTGCTTTATTTTGTGGCGCAGTGATTGCGTCAAACTAACATATCCGTTCAAACTAGATGGCAGGAGACTGCTGTCGATAAATTGGAGAATACCCAATGGCTTTAATCAGTATGCGACAACTTTTAGATCATGCAGCTGAACACGGTTACGGCGTTCCAGCCTTTAACGTGAATAACCAAGAGCAAATGCGCGCAATAATGGAAGCGGCTGATAAAACAAACAGCCCAGTAATTGTTCAAGGATCAGCAGGCGCACGTGCTTATGCTGGTGCTCCATTTATCCGCCACATGATTTTAGCAGCCGTTGAAGAATGGCCGCACATTCCAGTAGTAATGCACCAAGATCACGGTACCTCACCCGGTGTTTGCCAACGCTCAATTCAACTTGGCTTTTCATCAGTTATGATGGATGGCTCATTAATGACTGACGGAAAAACCCCATCAAGCTACGAATATAATGTAGAAGTAACACGCGAAACCGTGGCTATGGCACATGCTTGTGGCGTATCGGTAGAGGGCGAGCTAGGTGTACTTGGCTCACTTGAAACCGGTGAAGCGGGCGAAGAAGATGGTGTAGGCGCAGAAGGTAAACTAACTACTGATCAAATGCTTACCGACCCAGAAGAAGCCGCTGATTTTGTAAATAAAACCCATGTTGATGCCTTGGCAATTGCTTGTGGAACATCGCACGGTGCGTACAAATTTACGCGCCCACCCACAGATGACATTTTAGCGATTGATCGTATTAAAGAAATTCACGCACGTATCCCGAACACGCACTTAGTAATGCACGGATCGTCGTCTGTACCACAAGAGTGGTTAGAGATCATAAATCAATACGGTGGCGAAATTCCTGAAACGTATGGCGTACCTGTTGAGCAAATTGTAGAAGGGATCAAATACGGTGTACGTAAAGTAAATATTGATACCGATTTACGCCTGGCCTCTACCGGTGCTATTCGCCGTCATATGGCGCTTAACCCATCTAACTTCGATCCGCGTAAATACCTAGCAGAAGCAACTAAAGCAATGACAGAGATTTGTGTTGCGCGTTACAACGCGTTTGGTACGGCTGGTCAAGCAGGTAAAATTAAGCCAATTTCACTTGATGACATGCACCTTAAATATTTAAGTGGTGAGTTAGACCCACAAATTAAATAATGATCTTTGATTAATAAATAACGTTATAAAAACCAGCTGGCGTAATCCAGCTGGTTTTTTTATACCGCAAAGCACTGGGATCACTGTTGTACCAACTTAATAAAATGGGATCACTGATTTACTAACCGCCCCGCATTTGGATCATTTATTTACCAACTAGCGCATAAATTTACGCCACGTTAGGCGCTCAATTAATCAGATCGTTTTTTATTTGTACAATAGATCAGGTGCTTAGTTGTTTGACTAAGTATAACCGTGATCCCAAACCCGATCGGCTTAGTAAAAATCTGATCTTTTTATAGGCTGCTTAGTAAAAAACAGATCTATTTTTAACCACGTAATCACATCTTCCAGTGCAAACTCAGTTTCGTACCTGGTTTTTTTACTGTGTTAGTAAAGTAATGATCCCGCCATGAATATCTACTCAGAAATAAAACTGTCATCTTTTTGTAAATATGTTTTGATTAACCGTAATTTGCAAAATAGTTTTAAAAATATGACGTTAATGAGGTTTTTTGTCACTATTTTGTGTTTTTTTTACCAGGATTTTAATTTACACGTTACACTTTCATAAAAATGTCATACTTAGTCATAATAATGAAAACTAATTCGATAGCGTAAGAGATAATTTGGAATGTCACGTAAAGTACTAGTCGTAGATGATGAAGCTCCTATCAGAGAGATGTTAGTTTTTGTTTTAGAGCAAAATGGATTTCAAGCAATTGAAGCAGAAGATTACGATTCTGCAATTGCAGCTATGGTTGAACCATACCCAGATATGGTTTTACTCGATTGGATGTTACCAGGCGGTAGCGGTATTCAAATTGCTAAGCAATTTAAGCAAAGTGAATACACACGCCAAATTCCAATTATTATGCTTACAGCCCGCGGCGAAGAAGAAGACAAAGTACGCGGCCTAGAAGTAGGGGCAGATGACTACGTCACTAAACCTTTTTCTCCTAAAGAGTTAATGGCTCGCATTAAAGCGGTTATTCGCCGTGTATCGCCTACCTCATTAGAAGAAGCCATAGAAGTACATGGCTTGCGTTTAGACCCAATATCGCACCGCGTTACCTCTGAGGGAAGCGAGCTTGATATGGGCCCAACCGAATTTAGATTATTACATTTTTTTATGACTCACCCAGAGCGTGTTTATAGCCGTGAGCAACTGCTTGACCATGTTTGGGGAACTAATGTGTACGTAGAAGACCGTACAGTTGATGTGCACATACGTCGTTTACGCAAAGCGATTGCACCGCTGGGGCATGATCGCTTAGTACAAACAGTACGTGGTGCAGGTTATCGTTTTTCTAGTAAATTATAAGGTACCGCAGCTAGGGTGTGAGTACGCATAAATTACTACTCAAAGGTAAAGTGAGTGTATGTATCGAGTTATTAATAAACAGGCGTTAGTAAAACGTCTGTTTATCTATTTTTTACCCCTGTTATTAGTTGGTGTGCTTATTGGTGCACCTTTTTTGCTTTTATTTTTAGGCACTTCTTCTCTTTTAGTCTGGCATTATCATCAACTTTATCGCTTAAGCGATTGGCTTTTAAATCAACGTAGCTTTAACCCACCAGAGGGCGAGGGTGCGTGGGAACAAGTATTTGAAGGCATTTATCATTTACAGCACCGTAATCGTAAAAAACGCAATGAACTGGCCGATTTAATTCGTCGCTTTCGCGATGGAGCTGAAGCCGTACCCGATGCCGTAGTGGTGTTGCAAAGTGATTTAAGCATTGTTTGGTGTAACCAACTTGCACTTAAAGTATTGGGGCTACAGTGGCCGACCGATCATGGCCAGCGCCTAGATAACCTAATACGCGAACCTAAATTTGCCAAGTACATGCTGCGCGGTGAATTTGAAGAGCCATTAGAGCTTGATAACGGGCATATTGTTGACCAAGTGCTTGAATTTAGGGTAATGCCGTATGCCAACACGCAGCTTATGGTGGTAGTACGTGATGTAACACGCCTAAAGCAGCTAGAGCAAATGCGCAAAGACTTTGTTGCCAATGTATCGCATGAGCTGCGTACGCCGCTTACGGTTGTTACTGGCTACCTTGAGATGATGGATGGCGATATGATGCCACCGCCTGCAATGTGGAATAAAGCGCAAAATACCATGCTTGAGCAATGTAAGCGTATGGACAGCTTAGTTAATCAGCTTTTATCTCTTTCGCGTATTGAAGGGGCGCGCAGGCAAGACAACGACAAAGCCATAAATGTGCCGCAAATGCTCAACTACATTAAAACCGAAGCGCAGTCTATAAACCAAGATAAAGGCCATGAGCTTATTTTTGATATAGATAATGAGCTTGATATTAAAGGCTCTGAAGATGAGCTACGCAGTGCGTTTTCTAATTTAGTATTTAACGCTATACATTACACTAAAGCGGGCGGAAAAATTGTTGTTACCTGGCAGCGTAAAGAGGGGCTTGCGCACTTTAGCGTAAATGATAATGGCGATGGTATTGCACCAGAGCATATAAATCGTTTAACTGAGCGCTTTTACCGCGTAGATAAAGCAAGGAGTCGCACAACCGGTGGCTCAGGTTTAGGCTTAGCAATTACTAAACATGTGCTTACACGCCACGATAGTAAATTAAATATAAGCAGTGAGCTTGGTAAAGGCTCGTGTTTTTCTTTCGACTTTTCAAAGGATAAGCTTGTTAACTTAGCAAGTTAAAGGCAATAAAAAACAAAGTCATAAAAGTGTCATTTAAGAGTAATGTAACTGTCATCTACTCACTTTACAGTAGACGACAGTTAGGAAATGGGACGAACAAATCGGAGAACCCCGCATGAAATTTAAAAACTTAGTTGCCGCAATGGGTGTGGCTGTTACAACATTAGTATCTGCACAGGCTGTTGCTCTTGACGACGCAATTCCTGAATATCAAAAAATTAACGGCGTTTCAGGTAACTTTTCATCTGTAGGCTCTGATACTTTAGCTAACATGATGACTTTTTGGGCTGAAGAGTACAAACGTATTTACCCAAATGTAAATATTCAAATTCAAGCGGCAGGTTCGTCTACTGCTCCACCAGCGCTTACCGAAGGCACCTCTAACATGGGTCCTATGAGCCGTAAAATGAAATCAAAAGAAATCGAAGCGTTTGAAAAACGCTACGGTTACAAGCCTACAGAAGTGCGTGTAGCGATTGATGCATTAGCGGTATTTGTGCACAAAGATAACCCAATTGAAGGCTTACGTATTGACCAAGTAGATGCTATTTTTTCATCTACTCGTAAATGTGGTGCGTCTGAGCAAGTTAACCGCTGGAGCGATGTTGGCCTAACGGGCGACTGGGCTGCAAAAGACATTCAATTATACGGACGTAACTCTGTATCAGGTACTTACGGTTACTTTAAAAAGAAAGCACTGTGTAAAGGTGACTTCCGTAACAACGTAAATGAGCAACCAGGTTCAGCCTCTGTTGTACAGTCAATCTCATCTTCATTAAACGCGATTGGTTACTCAGGCATTGGTTACAAAACGTCGGGTGTACGTACGGTTCCTTTATCTAAAAAAGGCACTAACTACGTAGATGCAACGCTTGATAATGTTGCTAAAGGTAAATACCCACTTTCTCGTTTCTTATACGTTTACGTGAACAAGCACCCTAATAAGCCGCTTTCACCAATTGAAGCTGAGTTCTTAAAAATGGTACTTTCTAAAGACGGTCAAAAAATCGTTGAAAAAGATGGTTACGTACCACTATCTGCTAAGTTAGTAGAAGCAGAGCTTAAAAAGTTAGGTTTATAATTTAAACCCAACCAATAAAAAACCGCTCAATGAGCGGTTTTTTTGTGTGTAAAATTTTAAAGCGTAAAGCAGACTAAGTTACTAAAAAGCGATTACAGATCAGTCAGCTTTTGCGCTTGTGCTTTACACTGATTATAGCTCTCTACACATTTGGCAGAGCACACTTGCTGTTTTAAACCTTTGTCAATCGATTGCTGATCGCAACTATTTTCGCACTGATAGTTTTGTTGTGCGCATTGGTTTAACTCAGGGTTTTTCACTTGATTTTGGCAAGCTGCTAACAATGAAAATGAAAATGAAAGGGCGAGGGCACTCGTTTTAATAAATGTTTGCATGCTTATCCTTAACGTTGAACTGCGCTTTTGTTAAATCTCAACTTGTAAGTTGTCGATTAATCTAACATTGCCTAAAAAGGCGGCAGCTAAAATAACAAGTTGTGTATCATCAAGTGTAGCAGCTTTTAGTGTATCTCGTTGAGCTATCTCAAAATAATCAGGCTTTAAGCCGGCTTGCTCTAAACTAAGCTGTGCGCTTCGCTCAAGTGCTTTGTAATCGGTATTGCCTGCTTTGAGCTGCTCAGCGCAGCTGTTTAGTGTTTTAAATAATGCGGTAGCCGTGGCTTTTTGCTCTGCAGATAAATAGCCATTTCGCGAGCTCATAGCTAGGCCTGAAACTTCACGCATGGTCGGTACACCAACAATTTCAACAGGAATTGATAAATCGCGTACCATGGTTTTAATCACTTGCAGCTGCTGAAAGTCTTTTTCGCCAAAGCATGCATAATCTGGTTGTACTAAATTAAATAACTTAGTCACTACCGTGGCAACGCCTCTAAAGTGTCCTGGGCGCGTGCCGCCACAATACCCCATAGATACGCCTGGTACATCTACAAAGCTTTGCTCACCAAGCCCATTTGGGTAAATGGTGTCTACGCTTGGGGTAAACACAATATCGGTGTTTAAGTCGGCTAAGCCTTGTTTGTCTTCGTTTAATGTACGCGGGTAGCTATCTAAATCTTCGTTGGCACCAAATTGCATTGGGTTGACAAAAATACTCACAACCACTTTATCGGCCATTGTTTTTGCCTTTTCAACCAATGAAAAGTGGCCGCGGTGTAAGTTGCCCATGGTTGGCACTAAAGCCACGCTTAAACCTGCTTGGCGCCAAGCTTTAATTTGACTACGTAATGATTTAATTTCAGTAATTGACTGCATTATTTAAACTCATGTTCGGCGCTTGGAAATGCGCCACTTTTAACGTCTGAACAATATTTTTTAACTGCATCTGGCATGTTGCCAGTTTCCAGTAAAAAGTTTTTAGAAAATTTAGGAATGTATCCTGCCGAAATACCGACTAAGTCGTGCATTACCAGTATTTGGCCATCCGTTACATTACCTGCGCCAATACCTATGGTAGGAATGGTGACGGCATCGGTAATGCGTTTAGCGAGAACACTTGGGATACACTCAAGCACTAATAATTGGGCACCTGCGGCTTCTAGGGCTTTTGCATCATCAATCATTTTTTGCGCTTTGTCGTCTTCGCGGCCTTGAATTTTAAAGCCACCAAATACGTGTACTGATTGCGGCGTTAATCCTAAATGGCCGCAAACAGGAATCCCTTGCTGCGTTAAACTTTTAATGCTGTCGTAAAGCCATTCACCGCCTTCAAGTTTTACCATATTAGCGCCTGCACGCATTAACTCTGCTGCATTTTTACAGGTGTCGCTAACGTTTGAATAGCTCATAAAGGGCATATCGGCTATTACAAAAAGCTCACGGCTGCCACCGCGTACACAGCGGGTATGATAGGCTATATCTTGATTGGTTACGCCTAGGGTATCGTCGCCACCTTGCAGCACCATGCCCAAAGAATCGCCAACTAAAATAACGTCCACACCGTTATCATGAAATAACTTAGCAAAACTGGCATCGTAAGCGGTTAATGCGGTGATTTTGTTATTTTCTGCTTTCATTTTATTTAAAGTAGAAACGGTTATTTTAGACATAATATCCTCGCAGGCATAAGCCTTGGTTAATTACAGAGGTAATTGTTGTAAGTCGTTGAGCGGTAAGTCTTGCGCAATGGTTTTTAATGCAATGCCGCTTGGTAAAATCAGTTCTGGGGCAAGCTCAAGTAAAGGGTAAACTACAAACTCACGTTCGCACAGGCCATAATGTGGCACAGTTAAGCGCTGGGTATTAATCACTTGCTGACCAAACAGTAAGGTATCTATATCGAGCGTACGCGGCCCCCAACGTTCGGCTTTTCTTACCCGTCCATGTTCAAGCTCTATGGCTTGAGTTAAATCAAGTAATTGCTCAGGTTCAAGCGCGGTTTTAATACACGCTACGGCATTTACATAGTCGGGTTGATCTTGTGGGCCCATTGGTTTGCTTGCATAGTAATGCGATACACTTATAAATTCACAATGAGGCAGCTTTTTAAGCGCACAAACGGCGTTATCAAGCTGCTCTTTGGGTGAGTTTAGGTTGGCACCTAAACCCAAATATACACACTGCATGCAATTACTCAGCTGGCTTTTTAGTGGTGCGACGGCGCGGACGTTTACGTGGTTTTGGTCCACCTTGGTGGCCTAGGTTTTTTACCATTTCTTTTTGGCCATTAATATCTAGGCTCAAGTATTGTGTCCACCACTGGGCAAGCTCACTATGTTGATGCTCACCGGCATCCACACGTAATAATAAAAAGTCATAAGCGGCTTTAAATCGTGGCTGCTGGGTAAGTCTGTAAGCGCGTTGGCCGGCACGTTTATCTAAGCGTTGCTGTATATGCCAAATGTCGCGTGCGCCTAAGGTAAAGCGTTTAGGTACTGCTATATGCTGGGCATTTTCGCTCAGTACTTTATTCATGGCTTGAGCAAAGGCATCAAAGTAAGACAGCTGTTCTTGTTGTTTAATTTTATTTGTGCGCTCAAGCAGCGGAAACCACATTAAAGCAGCAAATATAAACGCAGGCGTTACTTTTTTATCTGCATTAATGCGTTTATCGGTGTTTTGAAACATTTGCTGAATAAACGCCGCTTCTAAGCCGTCAGGGTTTTTATCTAAAATTTTATCAAGCACCGGAAATAACGACTTAAACAAGCCGTATTGGCGTAGCATTAAATAGTTAGCTTCGGCTTTACCGTTTAAAAACAGCTTTAGAACTTCTTCAAATAAACGCGCTGGCGGTATGTTATCAAGTAGGCTGGCAAGCGCAGTAATTGGCTTTTCGCTTTTTGGCGCTATGCTCATATCAAGCTTAGTTGCAAAGCGTACCGCACGTAGCATACGTACAGGGTCTTCGCGGTAGCGGGTTTCTGGGTCGCCAATTAACTCAATTTGTTTTGCTTGTATAGCCGCTAAGCCATTGGCGTAATCGTATATACAAAAATCGTTAATAGAGTAATACAGCGCGTTGATAGAAAAATCACGGCGCTCGGCGTCTTCTTCAATGCTACCAAACACGTTATCGCGCAGTAACTGCCCGTGCTCGCTTGATTGGCTAATATGGTTTTTGTCTTCTTGCGCTTCGTGGTGCCCGCGCATGGTGGCTACTTCTATAATTTCGCGACCAAAAACAATATGTGCTAATCGAAAACGACGACCAATTAGGCGGCAATTTCTAAATAGTTTTTTAACTTGCTCTGGGGTGGCATTGGTAACAACGTCAAAGTCTTTTGGTTGTTGACCTAACAATATATCGCGAATACAACCACCTACAAGGTAAGCGTCGTAACCACCGTCTTTTAAACGGTAAAGTACTTTGATTGCATTTGGGCTAAATTGTTTACGTGAAATACCATGTTCGCCGCGTGTTACAACAACCGGTTCATCACTTGTTTGAGTGCTTTGCACATCGGCATTTGGGCCGATTATTTGCCTGCAAAATTGAAAAAGCTTGGAAATAATAATCTGTCTCCTACAGAAATGATGATTGGCTGGTCATCGCAATCAAAAAGCACATAAATTAGGTATTATAGTGCGGTGCTTTGTATTTATTGTAAATAGCCTCTATTTAGGCGGCTATCATATACCAGCGCGGTATAAAAATTAAGTTGATGGACTGAAATTAAGCCGTTTTTAAGTTTTTTATTTGCTTAAATGCGTAAATTTAGTGCTGTTTGGATGTTGCCCTTGCGAAATTTGAATTTCGGGTATGTTTGGCACCGCTGTTAAGCTAAATTCGTTAATAGCCCACGCCATTAATTGCTCTACAGACAAATCATTCAATTGGCTATGCACAGGTAAGTTTAAAAATTCAAACGCATCAATAAGCGCGGGCTTTGGGTTGTCTGTGCTAATAGCGGGCGCATAATTTTGTTTAGAGAGTTTAAAACCAGGCTCGGCCACCGCAAGGGGTAAATGTGCGTATTGGGGAATGGGCGCATTAAGCTGTTTAAATAAACTGATTTGCCGTGCTGTAGGCTCGATTAAATCGGCGCCACGTACCACACGATTAATACCTTGCTCAATGTCATCAATAACCACCACCAGCTGGTAGGCAAATAATCCGTCGCTGCGCTTTATTATGTAATCTTCATGGGCTAATGCACTATTTACAGTAATATCGCCTTGAATCAAATCGTTAAAATGGCATGTTGGGTGCTGTTGGCTAAGACGAAGTGCGCCTTGCTCTGTTGATAAGTTAAGTGTTTTGCAGTGACCTTGGTAAATGCCACCCATGGCTTTTATTTGTTTGCGAGAACAGCGACAACCATATACACATTGTTGGTGGATCAGCTTGTTTGTTACCTCTTGATAAAGAGGTAGGCGCTGAGTTTGATAAACAACGGATTCGTCCCAGTAAAGGCCGTAGGCTTGTAAGGTATTTAGAATATGGGTGTCGGCATTTTTAACCACGCGGGTGGTGTCTATATCTTCAATGCGCACTAACCATTTACCCTGATTTACTTTAGCATCAAGGTAGCTGCCCACAGCCGCCACAAGTGAACCAAAATGAAGTGGCCCAGAAGGAGACGGTGCAAATCGACCGCGATAGTCACGCTTTGGCGTGGTAACGGCTGTAGGAGACATAGTTAACTAATTTTAATTAACCGCGCCCAGCTTGTTTTTCTTTAATTTCTGCAAGGGTTTTACAGTCTACGCATAAATCTGCAGTTGGACGCGCCTCTAAACGACGAATACCAATTTCGATTCCGCATGACTCACAAAAGCCAAAATCATCTTCTTTAATTAAGATAATTGTTTTTTCAATTTTTTTGATCAGTTTACGTTCGCGGTCGCGAGTACGAAGTTCTAAAGAGAACTCTTCTTCTTGCGCAGCGCGGTCAACTGGATCAGGAAAGTTGGCAGCTTCGTCTTGCATATGCGATTTCGTGCGGTCAACTTCATTACGTAAGTCGTTACGCCACGCTTCTAAAATCGCTTTAAAATGAGCACGTTGTGCTTCATTCATATACTCTTCGCCCGGCTTTTCTTGGTATGGTTCTAAACCGGCTTGAGCCAATAAACCATGT
>CERR01007557.1_pt1 | contig 19427 bp, 19 predicted proteins | sample 530841 | NCBI WGS metagenome assembly CERR01 (sample SAMEA2621021, study PRJEB7988) | marine metagenome | biome: marine biome (ENVO:00000447); feature: surface water layer (ENVO:00002042); material: "saline water (ENVO:00002010), including plankton (ENVO:xxxxxxxx)" | depth 5 m | reverse complement strand
GTCGTGGTGGTAGACGGCGCAGAAGGAGGGACTGGTGCATCGCCTGAGATGCTCTTAAACCATACGGGAATTCCGACAATGAGTGCGATTAGAGCGGCGCGTGAGGCATTGGACGAATGTGGAATGACTGGTAAAGTTGATTTGGTAGCAGCGGGTGGCATTCGTACGGGTGTAGATGCTGCAAAATGTCTTGCTTTAGGTGCCGACGCAGTGATGATTGGTAACGGATCTATGATAGCGATGGGTTGTAACTCACCTCGTTATGAAGAGGATTATAGAGCTCTAGGAACTTCACCGGGAGCATGTCACCATTGTCATACTGGTTTATGCCCAGTCGGTATTGCAACACAAGATAAAGAGCTAGAGAAGAGAATGGATCCGCGAGCTGGAGCGGAAAGAGTAGCTCGATATTTAACCGCGATGACGATGGAGATTACCGCTTTAGCTAAAGCATGTGGGAAGTCTTCCGTTCATAATTTAGAAACGGAGGATTTACGAGCTCTGTCTTTTCAGGCATCTGCATTTACGGGTGTAAAAATGGCTGGAATTGATCGCGCGTTTGATTGGTAATTGTGATGAAGAAAATTGCAATATTGGATTGTGCAATTTTAGAAGGCTCTAAGTTAAGTGGATATGGTAGTGTGGGGTTAGTAGTGACAAAATGGCTTAAGCCATTCTTGCCCGATGTATCTTTTGATACGATACCAATAGCAAAAAATTGTTTATTTCCTAGGGTTGAAGATTTTGATGGGTTTATAGTGCCTGGATCTGAAAAAAGTATTTATGACAATTTACCATGGATCATTGAGTTACGTTCTTTTCTAAAAAATATAAAGAAAAGTAAAAAACCTTTATTTGGAATTTGTTTTGGTCACCAGTTAATGGCAGACACCTTTGGTGGGATGTCCGGAAAATCTGACATGGGTTATAAGGTGGGGGTTGGAAGGTTTTCAATGAAAAATAATGATTTTAACGCCTATATTGCTCATCAAGATCAAGTATTAAAAGTGCCAAAAGAAGCGAGCGTGGTAGGCAGTGCAGATTATTGTAAAAACGCAATAATTGAATATAACTTTCCAGCTTTTTCATGTCAGTTTCATCCAGAATACAATCATGACTTTGTTAGCCGTATTGTAGCAGAGCTAGAGCAAGAAACCTTAAATGTAGACGAAGTTACCAGAGCGACTGAATCATTAGAAGAAAACAAGGTTCAAGATCATCTTTTTGCACAGCAAGCCGCTATCTTTTTCAAAACAGCTTTTGGTGACTAAATGCAGTATAATAACTTAGAATTCTAGAGAATGTATTCATCTCCAGAAGCACGAATTGTCAAATCTGCGATTGCCACTCCTAATGGCTGATTTATAGCATATATTATTTGTTCGGCTAAATGCTCTGGACTCAATGCGTAATATTCGATGTTATTGTGATCGCTATAATGATCTGGCAATTTTCCATGGTCAAAATCATCCATTTTTTTGATATAACTTGAGGCGTTTTGACCCAAAATACCAACTATTGCATCTTCATTAATAATTCCTTTTCCAAGATTAGTACCACGTACGCCAGTTGGTTTGATATTCGTAACTTTTATTTTTCCTTGAGTTTCTACGCGAAGCGATTCAGATAAAAAGTTTACCGCTGCTTTGGATGCTCCATAGACTCCAGCTCCTGCGACTGGATAATTTCCGTAGATCGAAGAGATATTTACAATGTGACCATTTCCTTGGGATATCATGGTGTCATAAGTTGAAACAATGCCATTCAATACGCCCTTGATATTTATTTCAATGCACCTCTCCCAATCTTTATAGGCTTCATTATGGTCTTTATAGAAAGCAAGAGGCATTATACCGGCGTTGTTTATCAAAATGTCGACGGAGCCAAATTTTTTTATTGTGTGGCTTACCAATGATTGCATTTGTTTCAGGTCGGCGACATCTGCTTTATAATCTAGAACATCATTCTTATATTCAGTAAAATCAGATTGTGAGGATTCTAGATTATTTTTGTTAATGTCACAGCGAACTACCCTTGCGCCTAGTTTTAAGCTCTTCAAAGCCACGAGATGACCAAACCCACTGGCCGCTCCAGTAATAATTATTACTTTTTTCTCAAGGTGATTGCTCAATTTGGTCTCCATCTTATCGAGGTCAAAAGTGTTCTATTTTAGATTATCTCCCTGATGGGCTTTCCTTGGGGCTTAGTTTCTTTCTTCCTGTAATCTTGAATCTGTCAGCAGTCCCGTAGTTATGCATGGCAACTCCACTAACAAACTCTCCAAAAACAGGTCCATGTTTAAATAAGTGCCCCGAACAACCTCCTGCAAACAACACATTAGTATGTTCGGGGTGCCAATCCACTACAAAATGAGTATCAGGTGTTAAGATTATTTGGTTAAATTTCGAGTCTACAACTTTTTCGTTTTCTAATAATGGAAAGCGATGTTTTACGTAGCTTTGTGTGCGGGCAAGAGCTTCTCGTTTTATGAGTCTTTCGTCATTATCCAGGTCAATTTTTTCTGGAATTGCGATCATTGCTTTAATGCCAGATCCCTCACTTGAGGGAATTCCAAATGAATTTTGACCGTGATCGATCCAGCAAGGCATCTTGTCTTTATCAAATAGGTCGCTGCCGTTAGGAGTGGAGGTGTAAAAAACTGGTAACCCGATTATAGCAGAAATTGGTTTAATGGTTCGCGGAAACATTTCGGACATCCAGGCCCCTGTCGCAATGATTATTACGTCAGCTTCCAAAGGTTTGTTGTCTAAAAGGGGTTTTTCCGTGGAGTCCGTTGTTACATGGCCACGTTTTACGATACCACCTGCTTTTTTAAATAATTCGACGCCAGTAATTACGCATCTGTGAGCCATTAGCATGCCTGCTTCAGGCTCAAAAAGGGCATAAGAAATATCGGGGACCTTGAATTGAGGAAATCTTTTGCTAACTTCATCTTGATTAAATTTATAGTAGGGCACGCCAACTTTATCAAACGTTGCTGATGATGCGTCTTCCCAATCTGAATGGCCTTCTGTAGCTAGTATAAGTGCACCACATTCATACATTAATTTTTGACCTGTTTCAGCTTGTAGCTCTAACCAACGCTGACGGCTTTCTCTAGCCCACCTTGTATAAAATTCGTCATGCCCTGAGATGGCTCTGATAACTCGATTATAGTCTGAGGACGCTGCTCGGGCATGGCCCGGCTCCCATCTATCTATTAAAGTAACTTGGTTGCCACTTCTTTGTAAACTTAGAGCTGTCATAGTTCCGGCGATTCCGCCGCCTACCACAATAATGTTACTTTTTTCCATATTAAATTAACCCTTGCCATTCCCTGTACTTTTGAATACTGTATACAGAATACAGAGAACTAGCAACAGTAATTTGTGAGGAGGATAATTGGATGGCCGCAGAAGATTTTACTTTACCCAAAGGTACGCACACCGTTGCTTTGGGATTAGGTGATTTGAACGGAATTATGCGTGGTAAGCGAATTCCAGCGAGTAATTGGGATAATATATGCAAAAATGGAAATGCCTTATCGGCTGCTTTATTTGCTATCGATATGACTTGTGACGTTTGGGACACCCCTTATGTAAATATGGATAACGGTTACCCAGATATGCATCTTTTTCCTATCACCAAGCCAGTAAGTCTACCGTGGGAGCCAGGAGTTGCTCTTGCTTTTGCTCGAGCAGAGGGGATGGATCACAAGCCTGTGCCAATCGATCCAAGGCAAGTTTTGATTCGACAGCTAGATAGAGCGGAAAAATTGGGAGTTGAGATTAAAGTTGGCGCTGAATTAGAATTTTATCTACTTGATCCAGAAACTGGTATGCCAAAAGACAAAGGAAATGGTGTTTATAGTTTGGAGCGCGCTGCAGAGTTAGAGCATGTTCTTGGACCAATTAGAAATAACATTAATGAAATTGGAATACCTGTAGAACAATCTAACCCGGAATATGCGGAGGGCCAAGTAGAAGTTAATATTCGTTATGATGAGGCTTTGCTCGCTGCAGATCGAGTGGTTACTTTTAGAAATGTCGTAAAGCAATTAGCTTTTAAGCACGGTTATAAGGCCACTTTTATGGCAAAACCATTTTTTGAACAATCGGGTAGTGGATTTCATTGTCATTATTCTTTGTGGAAAAATGGAAAAAATATATTTGCAGATAATGGTGGGTTAAGTAAGGATGGTAAGCACTTTGTTGGTGGTTTGCAAAAAAGGATGGCTGAAGCAGCTATTTGTGGTAGCGCCACTGTCAATGGCTTTAGGCGCCGTCAGCCTTATACTTTTTGCCCAATCAATACTGCATGGGGTATTGATAATAGGACTGTAGGAATTAGGATAATTCAGGGTTCTGATAGCGCGACAAGAGTTGAGAAACGTGACGCTGGGGCTGATTGTAATCCATATTTATTAATGGCGACAGATATCGCAGCTGGTTTGGATGGACTGGAAGGTAAAATTGAACCTGATGAAATGACTACAGGTAATGCTTATGAGTCTGAAGTGGCTTCTCCAATCCCAACTGATCTGCGAGATGCAATTGAATTAGCTAGGAATTCAGATTGGCTCAAGAATGTTATCGGAACTGACTTATATGAGATAGCTTTGCAACAAAGTGAACGAGAATTAGATTTTTTCAATCAGCAAGTTACACCATTTGAGTTAGAGCGTTATAGGGATGTCTTTTAATGAAAATTGGTAAAATTACAGGGCATGTTAATGCTACGACAAAAGATCCAAAGTTAGTCGGATTTAAGACATTGATTGCTGACATTTTAGATGGTGAAGGCAACATTTTATCTAACGCTACTGTAGTCGTTGACACTTGTGGCGCTGGAGTTGGAGACACTGTGTTAATTGCGACGGGGTCTGCGGCAAGAATACCTATCTCAGTGACTGGAGCGCCTGTTGATGCTTCAATAGTGGCGATAGTAGAGAAAATTTATAATTTTAATGAAAAAGATAACAAAGAGAAGGAAAAACAAAATGGCTAAGTCAATTCAGAGTCAAATGGCACTTGGTATGATTGAAACCAGAGGATTGGTCGCTTCAATAGAAGCAGCTGACGCTATGGTTAAAGCGGCGAGTGTTACTATTGTCGGTCAAACAAAAAATGGTGGTGGTTTGATTTCAACCCTTGTGAGGGGTGAAGTTGGTGCTGTTAAGGCTGCTACAGATGCGGGAGCCACATCAGCAAACAAAGTGGGTGAAGTTGTTTCAGTTCACGTGATTGCAAGACCTCACGATGAGCTAGAGGCTTTAATCGGTGCGCTCGGTAATGGTGGTGCAGACTAAAACTTTGTACTGTTTAATCGTTTTAAGCTGGAAAGGTTTACGACATGAGTTCTGGATTCGAAGAATTTACTCAAGCTATATCCAAAACTACCACTAAGAAACCGGTAAATGATAAAAAGTCTTTTTCTAAAGTGGCTGTTTTGGGCGGAGGTGCAGACGGTAAATTGATTGCTGCTTTATCTCTTTCAAAGGGCGCTGAAGTAAAACTCTTCTCTGCTTATGGAGATGAATTATCGGCACTTAGGTCGTCGAGTGGAATAACGTTGAGAGGCCTTGGTCCCATTGGGACCTATCACGTGGACCGAGACGAGGGTCCTTCAATAAAAACCTCAGCTGAGCTTGATAATGTGGTAAAGGATGCAGAGGTTATTTTTCTGACTGGCCCAGTACATAAGCAAAGAACTTATGCAATGGTGCTTGCGGATCATTTAAAAGATGGGCAAGTATTGGTTGTTGCTCCAGGAAGATCATTAGGTGCTATTGAAACAGCATGGTTGCTCAGAATCGGAGGATGCACTGCAGATATTACTATAGTTGAAGTGCAAGGGCTTCCATATTGGTACAATGAAGCGGGTTCAATATTAACCTTATCTAACGCTGCTCAAATGCCTGCTGCGACTTTGCCTAGCAATCGATCTGACGTTTTGAATGCTTTAAAAGTATATTTCCATAACTTAGATGGCTATGACAGCGTGCTGACATCTGGGTTCTTAGATGGTTCTGCTATGATTGAAATTCCAACTTTGATTATGGGTGGTCCAGCATTTGGAAGTAACGCTGTATCGATACCCATGGGAGGTAAGCCGCTAGAAGAGAATAGAACTTTTGCTTCCATGATTGGGCCTGCTCAAAAAAATATTATCTCTGCATTGAACTCTGAGCGGAAAATGGTGGCAAAAGCTTATGGGGTCCGTGATTTACCCTCTGACGATGAAATGATAGAGATCTATGGCGGTAGCTTGCGCGGAGATTATAGTAGAACAATCCCGTTACAAAAACAGGCTAAATCCTTGTTGAGGTGTGGAGTAATTGGATCTTTAGTGCCTCTTACTTCTGCAGCTAAAATTGCAAAACTAGAGGTGCCAATGACAACATCCCTAATCAATTTAGCTTCTAATATTTTAGGAGCTGATATTTCCGCAGCTGGAAGGCGATTAGAAGCAATAGGGATAAATGCAGACAACATTGACACGGCTCGTCGTGCAATGGATGAAATCGCGACTGGGGGACGAAATGGACGCTGATTTGAAATCAATCGCAGCTGCAAGGCGTTGTGCTGAAACAGCATTTGAAGCCTACAGACAATTCTTAGGCACTGACCCTAGTAAAATTGATGCAATCGTCGATGCTATGGCAAATGCAATTGAGCCTGAGGTCAATAGGATTGTTGAGCTAGCAGTCGCTGAAACAGGATATGGAAACGCAAAAGATAAAAGAATAAAAGATATGTTCAATGCGGTTTCGGTAGCTGATTATTTACGAGATGTAACTACGCTTGGAATGTTGTGGAAAGATGATGCAACAAAAGTAGCCGCATTTGGAGAGCCCATGGGGTTAGTGGCTGCCTTGATTCCTGTAACTAATCCAACATCAACAATCATTTACAAGGTTTTATCTGCTGTGAAAGCTGGAAACGCAATTGTTTGTGCTCCTCATCCGCGAGCATTGCGTTGCGGATTAGAGGTAACAAGGCTCTTGGCTGGAGTTGCGGAGCAGATGGGTGCACCGAAAGGACTTATCCAGTGTTTAGAGCACGTAACTATTCAGGGAACTGACGAACTTATGAGGCATCGAAGAACTTCAGTTGTAATGGCGACTGGCGGCCCTGCTATGGTAAAGGCGGCTTATTCTTCTGGAAAACCTACATTGGCAGTAGGAGCTGGAAATGTTCCTTGTTACGTCAATAAATCAAAAGCTAATGATTTAGCAGAAGTAGCTGAGCAAATTATTGTATCAAAGAGTTTTGACTATGGAACAGCATGTGTTTCTGAACAATCTTTGATTGTTGATAAGGAGCTCGCAAGAGAATTACGAAATGAATTGAAGCTCCGAGGTGCATACTTTTGTACACCGGCAGAATCTGATAGACTATCAAAGGTTATTTTTCTTGGAAAACAACGAATGAACCCAAATCGAGTGGGTCAATCTCCAAATGTATTAGCTGAATTAGCCGAATTTTCTATACCACCAAAAACACGAATATTAGTTTCAGAAGAAAAGGAAATTGGTTGGCATCGACCATTATCTGCTGAAAAATTGAATCCGGTCTTAGCATTTTATGTCGCTAATGATGAAGAGCATGGACTTGAATTATCAAATCAAATAGCCAGATTTGAGGGATGGGGACATTCGTCAGTTGTTCATTCAAATGATCCGGAAGTAATTGCGAGATTTTCACGTATCCCGACTGGAAGAGTGCTAGTTAATACACCCGCAATTCTGGGTGGCATGGGTTATTCGACTGATTTAGAGCCTAGTTTTATGTTAGGGACTGGTACTTGGTCTGGCTCAATAACGTCAGATAATGTTACCGCACTTCATTTAATAAATATAAAACGGGTAGCTTACGAAAGTCGACCCTGGCGCGATATTTATGATGAGTATGGAGAATAAGAATGAGCGATATAACAATACGAGCTTTAATCCAAATTGACAACTTACAGCCCAAATTCGCAGCTTATAATGGAGCGACAGTTCAAGGATCTGTACCTTTATCTGGTGATACAGTTTTAATCGGCGAGTTTGCGCCTGGTAATGGGGTATTTACATTAATTGATCGTGCTTTGAAAGCAAGTTCGGTTGAGGCTACTAGTCAGCTGGTTGAAAGGGAATTTGGTTTCTTCATCTTGCGATCACCATCAAATGCTGAAGTTAGTGCAGCCAGGGACTCCATATTGTCAGAACTTGGTGCATCGATGGAGGATCGAGTAAAGCCAAAAGTTGCAACAACGCAGATCATAACATCAGTTGAACCCTATCAAGCTCAACTTTTGAACAAGTGGAGAAAAGGCGCATTATTAGTACCTGGTCAAACTTTAGGTATTATTGAGTGCGCTCCAGCAGCCTATATATCCATAGCAGCAAACGAAGCAGAAAAAGCGGCGGATATCGATATTGTCGAGGTAAGAGCTGTTGGTCGTTTTGGGCGATTATTTATTTCGGGCTCTGAAAATTCTGTTCAAACTGGAATGGAAGCAGCAACTACCGCAATCGAAGCAGTTGATGGTAAGGTTGTATGATGTCAGACGCTCGCGTGATTGGAGTTGAGCATATTGAGGATGCACGTCGGCGAGGGCGTAAGGTTTTTGAAATTTTGCCAGGAGATATTGTAACAAGTCTAGCTGAGGAAACAGCAAGTCGGTTGGGCTTAGAATTAGTTTATGGCCCTATTGAAAAAGAAGCTGTTGTTAAGACCGATGGTAAAACTTCGATGCGACGTAATCTCTATCGTCGATCACCAAAATGGATTGCACCTGATAAAAGTATAACTCAAAAGGCAAAAAGATTTTCGAAGATTACAATTGTTGGGGCTGGAGGGGTTGGCTCTAACATTGCGCATTTAGCTGCAAATCTTGATTTAGCAGATGAGATAGCAATTGCTGATATAGTGCCTGGATTAGCGGCTGCGACGGCCCTCGATCTGAATCATGCAAGTGGAATAACTCGATCTCATAGCCAAGTTTATGGAGCCGAAAATTTAGAAATTATTAATGACTCTGATGTTGTAATTGTTACAGCTGGGCGAGCGCGCACTCCTGGAATGTCGCGAAATGATCTAATCGAGACAAATAAGCGAGTTATTCAGGGGACTGCAGAGGTAATTAAAACTCAGTCACCCAAAGCAATTGTTATAGTCGTTACGAATCCTTTGGATGAGATGACCATGGAAATGTTGACTTCGACAGAGTTTCCTAGAAACCGGGTAATAGGTATGGCAGGAACACTTGATAGTAGTAGGTTTAGGTTGTCTCTTGCTAAAGCTGCTGGTGTGCAAGTTTCTGATGTTGAAGCTATAACCCTTGGAAGCCATGGTGATGAAATGGCTCCGATTGTTTCCCACGCGAAGATCAAGGGTAGATCTTTAACTAGATACTTGTCTGACGAGCAGATTAATAATTGCTCAAATGATGCTATAACCGGCGGTGGCCAAGTGGTTGCGCTTAAGAAATTAGGATCTGCAACAATCGCTCCTGCGCACGCAACTATAGAAATATTAGACCATATTAGAGGCGCTAAAAGTGGCACAGTACCTGTTTCTGTGATGTTAGATGGTGAATTTGGATTAACAAATGTTGTGTTGGGTGTCCCCGTGCATCTCGGGTTTAATGGCATGATTTCAGTTGAAGAGATAGCTTTGTCAGAAAATGAAAAGATTGCGTTAAGCGCAGCAGCTGATGCAATTCAAAAGAGATTGGGATTAACGTGAGTATAGAAATATTTAAATCTGGTGGCAGATTGGAAAATATAGGTAGTTACTCACGCGCAAAAAGAGTTGGTCCTTTTGTTTATATAGCTGGAACAACTGCTATAGAACCAAGCGGTAAACTTCACGCACCTAATGATACTTATGCTCAAACAGTTTATATTTTCAAAAGAATTGAAGAAGCTCTTAGGTCTGTTGGTGCCGAAATGAGACATGTAGTTCGGACAACCGCCTATATGACTGATATGAGTTCTGGAGGCGGTGAGTTTGTAAAAGCACATGGTGAGATTTTTAAAGGTATAGATCCAGTTACTGCAGGTGTTGAGGCTGGATTAACAACTCCAGGTATGATGGTGGAAGTTTCTGTAGACGCCGTGATATCTGATGATCAAGGTAAACTGGATTTCAATAGGTAACTCCACTAGTGAAGGACTGATTATGACCATAAATATCAATAATAAAGTAGCAATAGTTACCGGTGCTAGCCGAGGAATAGGTGAAGGCATAGCAAGAGTTTTTGCGAATGAAGGTGCGAGCGTAATTTGTGTTGCACGATCAAAAGATGATGGTATCAAAGTTGTAAATTCTATAAATAATTCTGGCGGGAAAGCTGAGTTTATTAAAGCTGATATTCGTGAAGAAAACGAATGCAGTGAATTAGTAAACCGCGTTATCGAAAAATATGGTAGGTTGGATATTATGTGTCATAACGCTGGCATTTATCCCGATGAATTGATGGAAGAGATGTCTGTTGAAATTTGGGACGATACTATAAATACTAATTTAAGATCATGTTTCTTATTAACCAAACCTTGTATTTCGGTTATGCGAGCCCAAAAATCTGGCCGTATACTATTTACGTCTTCAATAACTGGTCCGAATGTTGCTCAAGCACGTTTAGCAGCTTACTCAGCCAGCAAGGGTGGAATAAATGCCTTTATAAAAGCTGCCTCTTTAGAGTTAGCTAAAGACGGAATAACTGTGAATGCCGTTAGTCCAGGTAATATTGTCACTGATAGTTTGATGTCTTTATATGGTGAAGATGGCGCAAAAGAAATCGCCAAAGTAGTACCAACAGGGAATTTAGGTGATACCAAAGATATTGGCTATGCAATGGTATTTCTTGGATCAGATCAGGCAAAGTTCATCACTGGTCAATCAATAGTGGTAGATGGTGGTCAAATACTCCCAGAGGATCCTGATTCATTTTTAAGAAATGAGTAAATTTTATATTATCAATATTTATTTAAACTTTTCTTATGAGGATTCTTCCTCTTAATATAAAATAATTGCCATATCTAAATATCGCTCAATTAAGTTGACTTAACGTAATTCCTATGATCTGTATACTGTATACAGAGACTATTTAATGTAAAAATAAAAATTAGGGGGATAAAATGAAAATGAAGCTTTTAGGAGCTGTTGCCGTTAGCATGTCAATGCTTTTTGCAACCACAGCAGTCGCTGAAATAAAAGTTGGTTTTATTGGTTCTTTATCTAGTGACACTGGATTAAGTACTTTAAGAGGCGCTGAAATTGCTATTGATGAGTTGAATGCAAAGGGTGGAGTACTAGGTCAGCAGATTAAATTGGTAACTGCAGATACACGTCAGGATGTCACAGAAGGCGTCAAGGCCTATGAATACTTGGCGGAAACAGAAGAAGTTGATTTTATAATTTCTGGATCAATTGATGATGTGTCCTTGGGCTGGTTGCCGCGAATGCAAGAATACCAGATTCCAACGCTGGATACATGGACTTCTTATATTGGCATCATTGATATGTTGGTTGAGGATTACGATAGCATGAAACCTTACTTCATGAATATCGCGTCAGATGAAGCTTTAGCAACATTATATATTGACTTTGGTAAAGATGTTTTAGTTGACAAGATGGGTTGGAAATCGACTGTAATTCTACAAGAAGATACAGCTTTTGGTGGAGCAATTCATGGATTGATTAGTCAAGCAATGGCACCAGTAGCTGGTATCGACGTTGTGGAGACAATTGTATATGATGTAGCAACAGTAGATTTTGCACCTTTGTACAGTAGGGCTGTGGCTTCAGGTGCTGATTTTATTTATTTGATTAGCTCAGTAAATTCACAGGTAGTTTCTTCTCAGTATGTGAAACTGCAGGTTCCAATGGGAATGACTGGTGTTAATGTTGCTCCCATGGGACAAGATTATTGGGAAGATACTGGTGGCATGGGTGGTGGAATGTCCACATTAACACCGATCCCAGCTGTTGGCATGAAGCTTGATCCAGCGTCTCAGGCATTTGTTGATACATATCAGGCAAAATATTCATCTCGCCCAATTGTCCCACACTTTAATGGCTTTAATGCTTATCATGGTCTTAAACAGGCGATGGCGGCTGCAGAGGAAGCAGGTGGGTTTAACAACACGACTTGGGTGAGTGCGATGGAGAAGCAGGATCTGATACTTGAATTGGATGGTGAGTTATGGCTGCGTTATGCATTTTGGGGCAATGATGAAGTTGAACCAAGAACAGGCAGAAAATATCCCCATAATTTAAGGTTTGATATAACAGAGCCTTTTGATGATGGCGCGCCGTCTATGGTCGTTATTCAATGGTACGAAGATGGTACCAACGCTGTTGTATATCCTGAAAAATATGCCAATGGTGAATTCACTCTACCGAGTTGGGTGAAAAAATAAAACAATACTACTGGCAATGAAATATAATTCATTGCCAGTATTTTAATTAGGCTTTCCTGTATGTTAGAAATTTTAATTCAAGGCTTGTTGCTTAGTGGGCTATATGCGTTGATAGCTGTGGGTTTCACCTTGATTTTTAGCGTTGGCCGAGTTTTAAATCTGGCTTACGGCTCATATATAATGATTGCAGGGTATGTTTACTTTTATTTTAGTCAATTATTAGGGCTTCCTCCAATTGTAGGACTTCTTTTAGCAGGGATTCTTGGGTCTTGTATGGGGTTGCTGAAGTATAATCTCATTGTAAAGCCCTTAAAGGGTGATCATATACCAGTTGAAATTTCAACATTAATACTTGCTGTAGTTTTACAATCAGCAATAATACTTTACTTCGGTAACAGCGCAAAAATCTTACTGCCAATTTTTCAAGGTGTGATACATATTGGTAATGCTACTGTAACATATAATGTGTTGGCTGCTACATTGGTAAGTTGGTTGATTTTGATTGTCTTATTTGTGTTTATACGAAAAACTCACGTCGGACGAGCCATGCAGGCTGTATCTATGGATTCAAAGGGTGCTTCAATCTCCGGTGTGAATATTAACAAAATAAATATGTTTACATGGGGTATTTCTGGATTCTTGGGGGCAATAGCTGGAGTATTTTTTGCAAGTTACACGCAACTTTCTCCTAGCATGTGGGTTGCGCCATTGATCATTGCGATCGCTATCGTGATTGTTGGAGGAATTGGTTCAATAATTGGGACATTAGTTGTTGCTCATATTATCGGATTTATGGAGATTATCTCTGTTGCGTTGATTTCACCACAATTGCGTGGTGTTTTCACAATGTTACTCGTAATAATTGTGTTAATTATTCGACCTAAAGGTCTCTTTGGACGAGAGGAACTTTAGAATGGGTCTTGGTTTAAAATGGTACCATTTTGCGCTTTGGATTGGATTTATAATTTTTATGCTCTTAATGCCAGAAATGGTGAGTAAGGGAACTCTTAGAACAATTATTTTTGCGAACTTTTTGGCAATATTTGCCATTAGTTGGGATATTTTATCCGGACGAACGGGTTATATTAGTTTTGGTCATCCATTTCTAATTGGTATTGGGGCTTACACCACCGCAATCTTAACCAAAAGGTTCGATGTGGCTGTGGAATATGCAATACCACTTGCAATAGTGATGACCATGATTGGCGGGACTATAATGTTTTTACCCGCTTTGAGAATTAAAGGAAGTTATTTCGCCTTAGTCTCCCTTGCCTTCATGGAATTGATGTATCAGTTGGTTCAGGTAATTAGGCCAGATTTAACTGGTGGTACGCGAGGGATGTCTGGATTGGTTACCTTAACACGTGGAGCAGTTAATGGGTATTATTTATCATTTACCTTAATGATAATTGTTGCACTTAGCATGTGGTTGCTAATGAGAACGAGGTTAGGCACAGCGCTAAGCGCTATCGCCTTAAACGAGGAGTCGGTTAAGGGGAGTGGGTTAAGTCCAACAAAATTAAAGTTGTTCGCATTTATGACTAGTGCTTTTGTAGCTGGATTAGGTGGCGCGTTTTATGTTCATTATTTAGGCTCCATCGCTCCTCGAGCTTTATTCGATATCAATTTTGTTTTTACAATTATTGTAGCGACATTAATTGGGGGTGCTTCAACAATAGTTGGTCCGATGTTTGGAGCATTTTTCTTAACATTTTTATTGGAATATTTGAGACCATATTTACCAGGTGCAGAACGATATTTGATTTATGGAGTGATTGCCCTTTTGTTATATATGTACCAACCTAAAGGTTTGTATCAAATAATGATTAATCAATTTAATCGTTTTAAAAAGGATGGGGATGATGGTTAAGCCATTATCGATTAGAAATTTGGTAAAGAATTTTGGAGGTTTAACCGCCACTGATGATATTTCTTTTGATTTAGAAGAAGGACAATCTACTGGCCTTATTGGACCAAATGGGGCTGGAAAAACTACAATCTTTTCTCAAATTATGGGTGAATATCGCCAAACCTCAGGTATTATTGAGCTATATGGTTCTGATATTTCAAAATTATCAACACCAGCAAGGATTAGACTAGGTATTAGTAGAACTTATCAGGTCCCAAGACCCTTTTCTGACTTCAGTGTATTAGAAAATATCAGAGTTGGTTTGATGCCAGATAGTATTTGGAAAATGATAACACAAGGCCCAAATCGCGAGCGTGAAATTGAGTTAGCTTTAAGTGTTGGGTTTTCTGAGGATGATTTGCAGCAAACTCCCGATACCCTGTCGATGGGAGATCTCAGGAAATTAGAAATGGCAAGAACAATGGCGACAAATCCAAAAATTATGTTACTTGATGAAGTTTTTGCGGGGCTTACAGTTGGTGAAATAGATCAAATTGCTAAATTGATACAAAATATGCGAAAAGAAAATATGACTTTTTTGATTGTTAGTCATGACCTTAAGGCATTAGAACCCTTAGTCGATGATGCTATCGCAATAAACTATGGAAAAATAATTGCTCAAGGAGCATTTTCCGAAGTCATAGCGGATTCTGCGGTTCGTACATCTTATCTTGGTACGGAATGATGACTTTTCTTAAAATAGATCGATTGTCAGCTTTTTATGGAAAAGCAAGAGCATTACATGATATTAGCCTAAGCGTAAAACAAGGAGAAATTATCGCTATTGTAGGTGCAAATGGAGCAGGTAAGTCAACATTATTAGATAGCATTATGGGGCTAACCAAGACCGAAGGAGATATAAGTTTAGAAGGTAAATCCTTAATTGGTAAAACTACGCCTGAAATTGTACAAAGTGGAGTTGGTTATGCGCCGGAGAGGTTCAATTTATTTCCCTATATGTCAGTTTATAATAATTTGATGGTTGGAGCGTTTACAGCTCGGGAAGATATAAAAAGAAACCTAGCAATTGTTGAAAAATTATTTCCTCGTCTTAAAGAAAGGACCAATCAAGAAACACACACACAGTCGGGAGGTGAAAGGCAAATGGTTTCTTTGGGACGCGCTCTAATGTCAAGTCCTAGATTACTACTAGTAGATGAACCAACTATTGGTCTTGCTCCTAAAATTTGTCTAGAAATAGCTGTTGTGTTGAAGAGATTAAGAGATGAATTTAATACCACCATTGTTATTACGGAACAAAATGCAAATTTTGCGATGACCCTTGCAGAGAGATTATATGTATTGGAATCTGGGTCTATAAAGATTGAAGGTTTAGCTAGCGATCTAAAAAATGATCCTCAACTAACTGAGGCATATTTTGGTCATTGAGTTTTAAAGTTAAAACAAGAGATTAATAGAAAAACACCAAATTGAATTTAAAATTGTTGTTATGTTTCAAATAATTTATCTGTACCTGTGGTAACAACATTTAATTTTGTAAGTAGATTGTCCATATTATTGAAATCATGATTTCTAAAACAACCGATAGCATCCATTAATAAGTAAACTTCAAAACCTAATTTAGCTCCATCTATAGCAGAAAAACCTACACAATATTCGAATGCAAGACCGACCAAGAAAATTCTTTTAATATTATTTTCTCTTAAATATCCTGCTAAGCCTGTTGGGCTTATTTTATCATTTTCAAAAAATGTTGAGTATGAGTCGATCTCTCTATTGTAACCTTTTCGTATAACACATTGGGCAAGGTTTACGTTTAAGGCAGGATGGAATTTGGCTCCACTTGTTCCAATAATACAATGGTCTGGCCATAAAATTTGTTCGCCATAAGGCATACTTAAAGTTTGGAAAGGATTTTTGTCTTTGTGATTTGATGCAAATGATTTGTGATCTTTGGGATGCCAGTCCTGGCTTAAAATAATGTGTTTAAAAAGAGGAATAGTTTTATTTATAGGTTCAATAATTTGGTCGCCATTTGGAACAGCTAATGCCCCATTGGGACAAAAGTCATTCTGAACGTCAATAATTATTAAAGCATCATTTTGATTTATTTTAATTTTTTGATTTAGCATAATTTCATCTATTAAAATTCTCACTTATTTACGTCAATATTTCTTTTTTATTTCTGTTGTAAAAGTTATTATCATGAATTTTGACTTTAATATTAGTTCTTTATCCTGGTTTTAAATAAATAATGTTGTAAAGTAAGTACTAAATTAATTTAGACTTTGTAAGTAATTGAAAGATAGGAGTAAATAATGGCTATCATTGCTCGAATTGAAGAATTTGCTGAAGATTTAATAAATATTAGGCGGGATCTTCACGAGCATCCAGAATTGGGAATGGAAGAGATTAGAACTTCTGGAATAGTTGCGGCTCTATTAAATGAATGGGGAATAGAAACTCATACAGGAATTGGTAAAACCGGGGTTGTGGGCGTCCTAAACGGTAAAGGTCCAGGTAGGAGAATCGGATTAAGAGCCGACATGGACGCATTGCCGATAGAAGAAAGGACAAACTTATCATTTTCGTCAAAAAATCCGGGGGTAATGCATGCTTGCGGTCATGACTCTCACACCACAATGTTATTGGGTGCAGCGAGATACCTGTCTGAAAAAAGAGATTTTTCGGGTACTGCAATATTTATTTTCCAACCTGCTGAAGAAGGCTTAGGTGGAGCACGGGCTATGCTGGCGGATAAGTTATTTGAAAGGTTCCCTTGCGACGAAGTATATGGAATGCACAATTGGCCAACAGGTGAACTTGGTAAGGTTTCCATAAAACCAGGTACTGCAATGGCTGGAGCAGACTTTTTTGATATCTATATACGTGGGTTTGGTTCTCATGCCGCTATGCCGCAGATCTCAAAAGATCCAATTGTTATTGCTTCGTCTTTGGTTGCTCAATTGCAAACGATTGTTAGTAGAAATGTGCCTCCTACCGAACCATTGGTGCTTTCGGTTACAAAAATTCATGCAGGGGCCGCCTATAATGTAATTCCAAGTGAATGTGTGATTTCGGGTACAATGCGTTACTTTGATTTAGAAATGGCAAATATGGTAAGAAATAGAATGAAAGATTTAACGGACGGTATGGCAAAGTCTTACGGAGTTGAAATAGATATTGAAAATCAAGAAGTTTTTGACGTTTTGGTCAATAATGAAGATCTAAGCCATAAAATGCTTGATATAGCTTCAGAAGTTGTTGGATCAGAAAACGTTGCATTAAGACCAAATGTGATTGCAGGTTCTGAGGATTTTGCAGATATGCTGAAAGTTGTACCAGGTGCATATTGTAATGTGGGGCATGGTGGAACGGTACCCCTGCATAATGAAGGGTTTGTTTTGGATGAAGATATTTTGCCAATTGGGGCATCAATTTACGCAAAAATAATCGAGAGCAGAACAACTGTTTAGATTGGTGAAATAATAAATGGAAGAATTAGGTAGAGAATATCTTACAAGTACCCATTGGGGTACTTATGAAGTTAAAGTTTCGAACGGCAGGGTAGTGGCCTTAGATCCATTTAGTGAAGATGAAGACCCATCACCTATTGGACCCGGCATAGTTGATGTAATGGATGGTCCAACACGTATAACCTCACCAATGATTAGAAAAAGTTGGTTAGAGAACGGTCCTGGCTCTAATACCAACAAACGCGGCTCAGAAGAATTTGTTAAAGTATCTTGGGAAAAAACCATACAATTGGTAGCCAACGAATTAAATCGAGTGAAGAGCAATTTTGGAAATCATACAATTTATGCTGGATCATATGGTTGGGCGAGCGCTGGTAGGTTTCATCATGCTCAAAGTCAATTGAAGAGATTTTTGAATTGTATTGGGGGATATACTGGTTCCGTGAATACTTATAGTTATGCTGCGGCAGAAGTGGTCGTGCCACACATTTTGGGAAGTTTTCGGGAGCATATCGACAGCTCGACAAGCTGGAACTCAATTATTGATAATTGTGAGTTATTTGTAGCGTTAGGTGGTATACCTTTAAAGAATGGGCAAATATCTGCGGGAGGTACCGGTAAACACGTTCAGCGAAATGGCCTTTTCAGTGCTTACGAAGCAGGGATTGAGTTTGTTAATGTTTCGCCACTAAAATCTGACATTGAACATAAAATTCAAGCTGATTGGATCGCAATACGTCCCTCAACTGATACGGCTTTTTTACTCTCTCTGGCGCATACTTTGATTATCAAAAATCTTGTAGATATTGATTTTATAAATAAATACACCGTTGGGTTTGAGCAGTTTTCTGAATATTTGTTTGGAAAGCAGGATGGTATTCCTAAGTCAGCAAAATGGGGGGCTGATATATGTAATATTCCTGAGAAAAAAATTATTGATTTAGCAAGTGCTATGGCCCGAAAAAAAACAATGATCTCAGTGAGTTGGTCATTAACCCGTCAAGATCATGGCGAACAGCCTTTTTGGGCTGCAATAGCGTTGGCTTCAATGCTAGGTCAAATTGGCAAACCAGGTACTGGACTAGGTTTTGGTTACTCAGCTATGAATCATATTGGTTTAAACCGAAGACAGATGCGTTATCCTTCACTTCCTCAAGGAGTAAATAAAGTTAAGTCGTTCATTCCAGTCGCTCGGATATCAGAGTTGTTGGAAAACCCTGGGGGTAGTTTTAATTACAATGGTAGGGAGCATATCTTTCCAGACACAAAAATTGTTTGGTGGGCAGGTGGCAATCCATTCCATCATCATCAAGATCTGAACCGTCTTATCAAGGCATGGTCAAAGCCAGATACTGTTATCTCAAATGAATGGTGCTGGAATGCTCTTGCTCAATATTCGGACATCGTTTTACCGTGTACAACCTCTTTAGAGAGATCTGATATATCGATAACTCCTAAAGACCCTTATTTAGTGATAATGGATCAAGCGGTAGAGCCGGTAGGAGAGGCTAAAGATGATCACGAAATTTTCAAGTTGTTAGCGAGAGAGATGGGGGTTGAAGAAAAGTTTACGGAAAAAAAATCAGCAGAAGAATGGCAATACTGGATGTATAATTTTGCTCGTCAGTCTGCTGCAAAAGAGGGTGTTGAGTTACCAAATTGGGACAAA
>CERR01062856.1_pt1 | contig 19811 bp, 15 predicted proteins | sample 530841 | NCBI WGS metagenome assembly CERR01 (sample SAMEA2621021, study PRJEB7988) | marine metagenome | biome: marine biome (ENVO:00000447); feature: surface water layer (ENVO:00002042); material: "saline water (ENVO:00002010), including plankton (ENVO:xxxxxxxx)" | depth 5 m | reverse complement strand
ATTCCACCAATATCAATTTTTTCAATTATTTCATTTTCTGTTCCACCAGATTTTACTGTTTCTTCAAAAGGATATAAATCTACTATTACTAAATCAATTTTAGGAATTTCAAATTTTTCTAATTCCATATTGTCTTGATTTAAATTTCTCCTTGAAAGAATGCCTCCAAAAATTTTAGGGTGCAATGTTTTTACCCGACCTCCTAGGATTGATGGGTAGTCAGTAACATCTTCAACTTTCATTAATTTGTATCCTAGTTTTGAAATATAATCATATGTGCCACCAGTAGAATATATTTTTACATTTCTTTTATTTAGCTCTTTAACTATAGGCTCAATACCATCTTTTGAGAAGACTGAAATTAATGCAGATTGAATTTTTTTTTCTTCCATTTATTAACTCATTTTTAACGAAAAAATCTAGATTTCTAAATTTAGTAATTGTAAATTTGTATTGCAATGAAATCTAGAATCTATTTTACATTTTTTTTGTTTTACGTTTGTTTATTTTCATTTTCGCAGTCTGATGAAATAGTTGAAGAAGAGACAGATTTAGAGGAGATTACAATTAATTATAATAAGAAAACCTCCAAGGTTTCTTTTTTAGGAACACAAAATATTACCACATTAACCTCTGATGAGTTATTAAAAGCAGCTTGTTGTAATTTAGCAGAGAGTTTTGAAACAACTCCTTCAATTGATGTTAGTTTTTCTGATGCAATTTCTGGATCTAAGCAAATTAAAATGTTGGGTTTAAGTAGCCCTAATATTTTAATATCTATTGAAAATGTTCCAGCCATAAGAGGTGCTTTACAGTCCCATGGTTTAGAATATATTCCTGGCACCTGGATTGAAAGTATCCAAATTACCAAGGGCCCTGGAAGTGTTGTGAATGGATATGAAGCTATCACAGGGCAAATAAATGCAGAGCTAAGGAAACCTATAAATGATGACAAGTTTTTCTTGAATTTTTATGCTTCAGAAATGGAAAGATTAGAGATAAATACACATTATAATACCAAGCTATCAAACAATTGGGATTACGGATTATACTTTCATGCCAATAAAAAGGATAATAGTGATGACAGAAATAATGATGGATTTAGAGATTCCCCAACAGGAAATCAAATTAATATCTATAATAGGTTTCAATACACTAATCCTGAAAAAGGATTGGTTAGTTTTATAGATTTTAATTATGTTAATGATTATAGAGCTTTTGGTGAAAATGGTTATATAGATGACTTCTCATTAATTGAGACCAATACATATTGGGGTGGATCAAAAAATGGCACAAATTTTAAAGGTAATTTTAAATTAGGCTATGTTAACCCTAATATTCCATATCAATCATTAGGGTTGCAGTTATCTTATAGTAATTTTTCTGAAGGCTGTGATGTTGGTTTTAGTATTCATGATATTGAACATGAAAGTATATATTCAAACTTAGTATATAATTCAATTATTGGAGATACAAGACATAAAATTAAAACAGGTATTTCTTTTACTTATGACAACTATAATGAATTTGTCGATAATATGAGAATTCAAACTTTTGATCTAGATAGAAAAGAACATTCTTTTGGCGGATTTTTTGAATATAATTATGATGATTTAGATAAAATAAACCTATCTGCAGGGATAAGGTATGATAAGCATAATGTAATAGGCGGATTTCTAACACCAAGGCTACATTTAAATTATTTAGCTTTTCCAAAAACTTCATTAAAATTTTCTGTAGGAAAAGGAACTAGAATGGCCAATATTTTTTCTGAAAATGAAAAATTATTTTATAGTTCAAGACTTGTATCTTTTTCTTCTTTGTTTGACAGTAGCAATGGAAATTATTTTGATTTAAAACCTGAATCAGCATGGAATTATGGTCTATCAATAACTAATAATTTTAGACTATTTAATAATAATGCTCAATTAATTTTAGACTATTATATTACCGATTTTGAAAATCAGGTTGTAGTAGACTGGGAAACTCCATCAGCCATTTTATTTTATAATTTAGAAGGAAGTAGTTATGCGGAAAGTTTTCAAGCCCAATTACAATATACTCTTTCAAGTCAAATTAGCATATTGTCAGCATATAAAATTTCAAATGTTAAAACTGATTATATTTCAGGAAGATTGCAGAAACCTTTAAATCCAAAAAATAGATTTTTCTTAAATTTTGCATATGATGGAAATAAAAATAGTAAGGGTGCAAATTGGAAATATGACTTAACCTATAATTTAATAGGAGAGCAAAGACTTCCATCTACTGCAGGGAGCCCTATAGAGTATAGGATGGATAAATTTACTCCTGATATTACATTAGTTAATACTCAGTTAACTAGAGTTTTTAACAAGTCATTTGAAACATATCTAGGAATTGAAAACCTAACAAATTATAAGCAAATGAATCCTATAATTTCAAGTGAAGACCCATTTGGACAATATTTTGATTCCACATTTGTTTATGGGCCATTATTTGGAAGAATGTATTATCTTGGACTTAGATATAGAATTAATTAAAATGAAGAATTTATTTATCATTGTATTTTTACTAAGCTTTAGCTTAGCATTTTCTCAAACAAAAACTGATACATTTTTTGTTGATGGAGTTTGTGGCATGTGTAAAGAAAGAATTGAAAATTCATGCATAAAAGTAAAGGGAATTAAAAGTGTAAAATGGAATATTGATAGTAGAATGTTAAGTATAATCTATAACGAAAAAAAAATTAACTTACCTGATATTCATAAATTTGTAGCTTCAATTGGCCATGATACTAAAATTGAAAAAGCTCCCGAAGAAATTTATAATTCATTAGAAATGTGTTGTAAATATAGAGATCCACAAGTTGTGAAGGACCATCAATAAAAAAAGCACCAACTTTAATGGTGCTTTTTTATTTATAATAATTAAATATATTTTACATCATTCCTGGCATTCCACCTCCACCCATTGGCGGCATTGGCGCAGGTGAGTCTTCTTTTATATCTACCAGAGCGCACTCAGTAGTAAGAATCATTCCAGCAACAGAAGCTGCATTTTCTAATGCAATTCTTGTTACTTTTTTAGGGTCAATTATCCCTGCCTTTAACATGTCAACGTATTCTTCTTTTTTTGCATCATAACCATAGTTGTCTTTTCCGTCCATAACTTTAGCAACAACTATGCTGCCTTCAGAACCAGCATTTTCTACTATAGTTCTCAATGGAGCCTCTATAGCTCTTGTAACTATCTGAATACCTGTTAATTCATCATTATTATCTGCTTTAAGCTTTTCTAAAACTTTCTTGGTTCTTACTAGAGCTACACCACCACCAGCAACTATTCCTTCCTCTACCGCAGCTCGAGTTGCATTCAATGCATCATCAACTCTGTCCTTTTTTTCCTTCATTTCTACTTCACTTGCAGCACCTACATAAAGTACAGCAACACCACCTGCTAGTTTTGCAAGTCTTTCTTGTAGTTTTTCTTTGTCATAATCACTTGTAGTAGTTTCAATTTGAGCTTTTATTTGATTTACTCTAGCTTTTATTTCTTCAGATTTACCTGAACCATTTACAATTGTAGTATTATCTTTATCAATTGTAACAGTTTCTGCAGTACCCAGCATAGTTAAATCTACATTTTCTAATGAAAATCCTCTTTCTTCTGAGATAACAGTGCCACCGCTAAGTATAGCTATATCCTCTAACATAGCTTTTCTTCTATCTCCAAAGCCTGGAGCTTTAACTGCAGCAATCTTTAATCCACCTCTAAGTTTATTAACTACTAGAGTTGCTAATGCTTGACCTTCTACATCCTCAGCAATTATTAATAAAGATCTTCCTGATTGAGATACAGGCTCTAATATTGGCAGTATCTCTTGAAGATTAGATATTTTTTTATCTATTAATAAAATATAAGGATTTTCTAATTCAGTGATCATTTTATCAGCATTAGTAACAAAATATGGAGATAAGAAGCCTCTATCAAACTGCATTCCTTCAACTACATCTACATATGTGTCCGTCCCCTTTGCTTCTTCAACAGTGATAACCCCTTCTTTTCCAACTTTTTCAAATGCTTTTGATATTAAATCACCAATCGTATTATCATTATTTGCAGATATTGATGCAACTTGTTTAATTTTTTCAGAAGAATTTCCTATCTGTTTTGCTTGTTTATTCAATTCATCTGTAATGGTTGAAACAGCATAATCAATACCTCTTTTTAAATCCATTGGATTTGCTCCAGAAGCTACATTTTTTAATCCTTCCTTAACAATTGCTTGTGCTAAAACTGTTGCAGTTGTTGTACCATCTCCAGCTAAATCATTAGTTTTTGAAGCAACTTCTTTTACCATTTGAGCACCCATATTTTCCAATTCGTTTTCAAGCTCTACTTCTTTAGCTACAGTAACACCATCTTTTGTGACCTGAGGTCCGCCAAAAGATTTGCTTATAATCACATTTCTTCCTTTAGGACCTAGAGTTACTTTAACAGAGTTTGCAAGAGCATCAACTCCTCGTTTTAAGCCATCTCTAGCTTCAATATCGAATTTTATATCTTTTGCCATTTTATTATTTTTTTAATTACACAATAGCCAGAATATCTTTTTCTGACATAATTAAATAATCATTTCCTTCAAATTTAAGCTCAGTCCCAGAATATTTTCCGTATAAAACTGTGTCACCTACTTTAACAGTAGTAGGGTTTTCTTTAGTTCCTTTTCCAACGGCCATGACTTTACCTTTTTGAGGTTTTTCTTTTGCGTTATCAGGAATTATAATCCCTGAGGCTGTTTTTGTTTCTGCTTCAATTGGTTCAACAAGAACTCTATCAGCAAGAGGTTTAATATTTAATTTCATAATTATTATAGTTATTATCCAATATTGTTTTCACAAATTATGCCATAAGTAAAATCCTGACAAACTTGCAGTTTAATCAGATTAAGTTATCCTTACTGGTCTGTATTATCAATATTAAGAAGATTGTCTTCTTGATTTGGAAGAAGCATTGGTTCTTCAAAAACCTCATTAGTATCTAATGCCTTAGAATCGCTTACATTTTCAGATTGGTTGAATGTAACATTTGAAAGTAAAATTAGCGCGAGCAATAAACCCCCCAATGTCCATGTGCTTTTGTCTAAAAAATCTGTAGTTTGCTTAACTCCTCCAAGTTGTTGTGATCCACCACCACCAAATGATGATGAAAGACCTCCGCCCTTAGGGTTTTGAACCATAATTACAAGAACAAGTAGAAAAGCTACTAGTACAATAAGAGGTAAAAAGAATGAATATGATCCCATAATATTGATTTATTTTAATTTTCTAATTTTTTTAATTTGGTCTGCAAAGTAACTACTTTTTTCTGGAAATTTCAAACTTAAAATCTTATAAGATTGTATAGCTTTTTCATAGTTTTTTTGGCTTAAATATAGTTTTGCTAATGTTTCAGTCATTAAATCATTATGACTCTCTTTATAATTAACATTTATATTATAGCTGCCATCAACATCATTTTTTGGGTTAATTTTATGATCCTTAGAACTTATAAATTTATTTATAAGTTCTTCTTCTTTAGAGCTAGTATTTTCTTCAATTAGACTTCTGTCAATAGGTTTAAATTTTGAGATGGTTAGCCATTCAGTAAATGTATGCATCTCATTTTTTTGAAAACTTACAGTTTGATCTTCTTTAGAAATAACACTTTTTTTGTCTTTTAATTGTAGATTTTTTATTTCATTTTCGTTAAACACGATTTTTTCCTGTTGAAATTCATTAGATGTTATAAAATCAAACAAAATGCTTCTATCGGTGGTGTAAGCTGCAGTAAGTTTAAGCTCTTCATTATATTTAAAATTTCCACTATTTTTTAAAACTTTTAGATAGATTGCTCTAGAAGATTGAAAATATGGAAAATCTTTAATTAAAGAATTAATAAAAGCTATCTGTTCTTTGTCAACTTCACTTGGATTCTGTAGTATCTTTATGTATTGGTTTTTATTCATTCTTTACCATTTTGCTAATGAAGCATTAAATACATCTTGGGTAATTCTTTCAAAAATTTCGTCTATTGCAGTATCTTTTTGTGAACCAATTAACTGAGAACTTCCAGGATAATCGTAATAAAATGAAAATCTTTTTTCAAATTCTGCATCAGGATCATTTTTATCATAAAATCTAACATTAACCCCTACAGTTAATCGGTTTTGTGCTGCAGTATTATTAGCAGTAGCTGTTGTTGGGGCAATTCTATATTCAACTATTTCTCCTTCATATAGAAGATCTCCATTTGACTTTACAAGATCTAAGCTAGTTTGATTAATTAATAGGTCTATTAATTTATTGGTAAAGTCTCTATCAATCCCAGGTTCTATTAAAGTCGAATTGTTTTGAAAATAATTAACTTGAAATGTTTTTGTTTCAGCAGAAATTGAAGCACCTGTTAATGAATATTTAACATTGCATGAACACATGATTAAAAATATTATAAGAGTAGATATTTTAAAGATGAATTTCATTATTATTACTAATATAAATTTTTTATAAGTTAAACTGCTTTATTTTCCTGTATAATGTACGTTCACTTATGCCTAGTTCTTTTGCTGCAAGCTTTCTTCTTCCTTTATTTTTTTCAAGAGATTTTTTAATTAATTCTAATTCTTTATCGTGAATTGAAAGTGACTCTACATTTATTTCTTCTGCGTAATCAAATTGTGAATTTTTCACACTTCTTTCAATAGGGACTACTTGAATTTGATCTTCACTAACTTCTTTTTCTGACTTTGAATTATATATTTTTTTTATTAAATGTTCATTATTTTCTTTAAACTCATTAATATTTGATGATTTCATTAACTCCATTGTTAGTTTTTTTAAATCATTCAGGTCACCTTTCATATCAAATAGAACTTTATATAATATTTCTCGTTCCGAATTAAAGTCATTAGAGTCCTTTCCAGAAATAATTGCTGGAAGACTGTTGTCTGTACTTTTAGGCAAGTAATTTAAAAGAGTTTTATTACTAATAGTCCTATCTTCCTCTAATACTGATAATTGCTCAGCAATATTTTTTAATTGTCTAATATTCCCATCCCATCTATAGTTCAGTAATGATTTTACTGCTTCATCATCTAGTTTTATTGATGGCATACTGTAGCGTTGTGCAAAATCACTAGAGAATTTTCTAAATAATAGATGGATGTCAGCTTCTCTTTCTCTTAAAGGAGGAATATTAATTTCAACTGTACTTAGCCTGTAATACAAGTCTTCTCTAAATTTATTGTTTTTGATAGCTTTTTGCATGTTAAGATTAGTTGCAGCGACAATTCGCACATTGGTTTTTTGAACTTTACTTGAACCAACTTTAATAAACTCCCCATTTTCCAACACTCTTAATAATCTCACCTGTGTTGTTAGAGGAAGTTCGCCAACTTCATCTAAAAATATTGTTCCACCATCTGCAACTTCAAAATACCCATTTCTTGAATTAGTTGCTCCAGTAAAAGCACCTTTTTCATGACCAAACAGTTCGCTGTCTATGGTTCCCTCAGGTATAGCTCCACAATTTACTGCAATATATTTTGCATGTTTCCTATGTGACAATTGATGAGCTATTTTAGGAATATTTTCTTTACCAACTCCGCTCTCTCCAGTAACTAAAACTGAAATATCAGTAGGAGCAACCTGTATTGTTTTCTCAAGGGCTCTGTTAAGTCCGGTATCATTACCAATGATGCCGAACCTTTGTTTAATAGCTTGAATTGATTCCATAATATTTAGTTATTTTTTGAATATCCAATTGCACGACCTAGTAATGTAGCGCTTGTACAATCTGTTATTTTTACCTTTACAAAATCCCCAACATTATAATTTTCTTTAGGAAAAACTACCACTGTGTTTTGCTTATTTTTCCCACTCCAATATAGTTTTGATTTTTTTGAAGTTTTCTCAATTAGAACTTCAACTACTTTGTTTAAAAACTCTTTTGTTCTAACTAGGCTATGATTTTGTTGTAATTCTACAATTTCTTGAAGTCTTCTTTTCTTAGTAGGCTCATCAACATCATCTAAAAGTTTTCTTTGAGCGACTGTTCCAGGCCTTTCAGAATATTTATACATGTATCCAAATGAATATTTTACAGTTTCCATTAACCCCAGTGTTTGTTTATGGTCTTCTTCTGTTTCCCCAGGAAAGCCTACAATTATATCTTGACTAATGCTGCAATCAGGAATAATGTCTTTAATTTTATCAATTAATTCTAAATATTCTTCCCTAGAATGTTGTCTATTCATTTCATTTAGAATTTTATTGCTTCCACTTTGTACTGGCAAATGAATATGATTACATATATTTTCATATTTAGCCATAATTCTAATTACATCCAATGACATGTCTTGAGGGTTTGAGGTAGAAAATCTGATTCTAATTTTAGGCTGATTTATAGCACAAATTTCTAATAACTTAGAAAAGTTAGTAGCAGTAGATTTTTTAATTTCTGAGGCTTTATGAAAATCTTTTTTAAGACCTCCTCCATACCATAAGTAACTATCAACATTTTGTCCAAGAAGAGTTACTTCTTTATATCCTTTTTTACCTAAATCATTTAACTCTTCAATTATACTTTGTGGATCTCTACTTCTCTCCCTTCCCCTTGTAAATGGCACTACACAGAATGTACACATATTGTCACATCCTCTGGTTATTGAAATAAATGCATTAATGCCATTAGAATTTAATCTATAAGGAGTAATATCAGAATATGTTTCATCTTTTGATAATAGAACATTTATAGCGCGTTGACCTTTTTCAATTTCATCAATTAAATTTGGTAAATCTTTATAGGCATCTGGACCAACAACTAAATCAACAATCTTTTCTTCTTCAATTAATTTGTTTTTTAATCGCTCGGCCATACATCCAAGTATTCCGACTTTTAGAAATTTCTTTGTCTTTTTTATTTTATTAAATTTTTCTAATCTTTTCCTGATTGTTTGCTCAGCTTTTTCTCTAATAGAGCATGTATTTAGTAAGATTAAATCGGCATCATCAAGCTTTGTAGTAGTGATATATCCCTTTTTAGATAATACTGACGCAACAATTTCACTATCACTGAAGTTCATTGCACACCCATAGCTCTCAATGTAGAGTGATTTTCCCACCTTCTTAGAGCTATCTTGATTTTTTAAAATTGTAGACTCACCATTATATAGGTATGGGTTTTTTTCTACTTTTTTTAAATCGTTACTCATTATCTATGATTTAAATATAGTCTGCAAATATATTAAAAATACGCCAATTTGTCATGTTTTTATTATGATCTCGTTAAATGTCTGATTTTCATGTATTAGATGGATATTAAAAAATTCTTCTACATTTGTACATCTTAATTAAAAAAAATGGCAAAGAATTTAGTAATAGTTGAGTCTCCAGCAAAAGCAAAAACAATAGAGAAATTTTTGGGAAATGATTTTAAGGTAGCTTCAAGTTTTGGCCACATATCTGATTTACCTTCTAAAGATCTTGGTGTAGATGTAGAGGGAGATTTTAAACCTAAATATGAAGTATCAAAAGATAAAAAGAGTGTAGTTAAGAATCTTAAAGATCTAGCTAATAAATCTGAAACAATATGGTTAGCTAGTGATGAAGATCGTGAGGGAGAGGCAATTGCATGGCATCTATTTAGATTATTAAAGCTTGAGGAAAGTAATACAAAACGTATTGTTTTTAATGAAATCACAAAATCTGCTATTCAAAAGGCAATAGATAATCCTAGATCAATAGATTACAATCTGGTTGATGCTCAACAAGCCAGAAGAGTTTTAGATAGAATTGTTGGATATGAATTATCGCCGGTTTTGTGGCGCAAAATTAAGAGCGGTTTATCTGCAGGACGAGTACAATCAGTATCTGTCAGATTAATAGTTGAAAAGGAAAGAGAGATTAAAAGCTTTAATTCTGAAAGCACTTATAGGGTAGATGCTGAATTTATAACAAAAAATGGTGGAAATTTAAAGGCAAAACTTGATAAAACATTTAATACTAAGGAGAATGCTCAAAACTTTTTAAAGAAAAACATAAGCTCTAGTTATTCAGTGGAAAGTTTAGAGAAAAAACCCTTAAAAAAATCCTCTTCGGCACCATTTACCACTTCTACATTGCAACAGGAGGCATCTAGAAAATTGTATTTTTCTGTATCAAAGACAATGACTGTGGCTCAAAGATTATACGAGTCAGGTCTAATAACATATATGAGAACGGATAGCGTAAATCTTTCAAATTCAGCTAAGGATTCTGCTAAAGACCATATTGTAAAAAATTATGGAAATGAATATTCTAGTTCAAAATCATATAAAACAAAGTCTAAAGGTGCTCAAGACGCTCATGAAGCAATCAGACCAACAAACTTTTCAATGACGGGAGATAATATTGCAGATAATGATCAAAAAAGATTATATCAATTAATCTGGAAAAGAACTATTGCATCTCAAATGACTGATGCTTCTTTAGAAAAAACTAATGTTAAAATTAAATCCTCAAATCATGAAATTTTATTTGCTTCAACAGGTCAAATAGTCAAATTTGACGGGTTTTTAAAAGTATATTCTGAAGCAAAAGGTGATGGAGTTGAAGAAGATAATTCTATGTTACCTAAAATTGATTTGAATGAAGATTTAAAACTTACTAATATCAAGGCTAATCAGAGATTTTCTAGGCCTCCATATAGATATACAGAAGCATCATTAGTGAAAAAATTAGAAGATTTAGGAATAGGAAGACCTTCTACTTATGCACCTACCATATCTACAATTCAAAATAGAGGATATGTAGAAAAAGGGACTATAGAAGGAGAAAGCAGGGATTATATACAATTAATTTTAGAAAATAATGAAATCAGTGAAAACACTCTACAGGAGAAGGTAGGTTCAGATAAGGGGAAATTAGTCCCAACAGATATAGGAATGATTGTAACAGATTTTTTAATAAATCATTTTGAAAATATTATGGATTATAATTTTACGGCTAGTGTTGAAGAAAATTTTGATAATATAGCTGATGGTAAACAAGAATGGACATCTATGATGAAAGAATTTTACAAAAAATTTCATCCCATAGTAGAAGATGTCAGCAAAAATGCTGAAAGAGAATCTGGAAAAAGAATACTCGGATCTCACCCTGAAAATAAAAAAGAAGTCAGTGTTAGATTAGGCAAATTTGGACCAATGGTTCAAATTGGCACTGTTGAGGATGAGGAAAAACCTGTTTTTGCAAGTTTGCCCCCTGAAATGCAGATTGAATCAGTAACGTTAGAGGAAGCACTTGATTTGTTCTCTTTACCTAGGGAATTAGGAGAGTATGATAACGAAGTTATTTTAGCTAACAATGGAAGGTATGGACCATATGTAAAATATGGGAAAAAATTTGTTTCAATCCCAAAAGGGAAATCTCCATTATCCATTTCAATTGAAGAAGCAATAGAACTCATAAAGATTAAAGAAGAATCAGAAGCACCTATATATAATTATGAGGGGATAGATGTACAAAAGGGTAAAGGTAAGTTTGGGCCATTTATTAAGTGGAATAATATGTTTATTAATGTTGGGAAAAAGTATGATTGGGATAACTTATCTGAAAATGATATTATTGAGCTTATTGAGGATAAAAAGAAAAAAGAAAAGGAGAAGCTTATTCATAACTGGTCAGATGAAAATATAAGAGTTGAAAAGGGAAAATGGGGTAAAATATATATAATTAAGGGAAAAATTAGAAAAGAATTATCTAAATCTATTGATCCTAAAGAATTAACACTTGATGATGCTAAAAAAATACTAGATAATAAAAAAGAATAGATTAATTTAGCTCTATAATGGATCCTAACTTTTTAACCTCTGTTCAAGACAATATTTTAACTCCTGTTGAGGATCATATACTTTCTCATAATAAGATAATTTCAGCCTTAATTCTAGGCAATAAAATAAGTGTTCACACAAAAGAAAATGGCGTTCCTAATATTGATAAAGTTGATATTGCCATTATTGGTGTCCCAGAGAATAGAAATGATATAAATTATATAGGAGAAGAGATAAATCTTGGTGAAATAAGAAAATCATTTTACTCATTATATCCAGGAAATTGGTCTATTAAAATTGCTGATTTTGGTGATATTAATCCAGGTGAAACTGTTGATGACACCTATGAGATTGTAAGATCAATTATTTCATATTTTATTAAAAATGATGTTATTCCAGTTATTATTGGTGGAAGTCAGGATTTGACCTATGCAAAATATAGAGCTTATGATGATTTTAAGAAAACAATAAATATAGTTAATGTTGATTCTAACTTTGATTTAGGAGATTCGTCAAAACCCATAAAAAACAATAGTTATCTTGGGAAGATAATTTTGGAGGAGCCACATAATCTTTTTAACTATACTACATTAGGATATCAAACATACTATAACCCTCAAATTGAGATAGATTTGATGGAAAAACTATATTTTGAAGCCTATAGGTTAGGGGAGGTGTGTAATAATATCACTTCAGCTGAACCTGTAATGAGAGATGCTGATATAGTCACCATAGATCTTAGATGTATTAAGTCCTCTGAACTAAGTTCAAGACAAAAATTATCTCCAAATGGTTTTGATGGTAAGGAAATTTGCTCAATAAGCAGATATGCAGGGATTAGTAATAAGGTTTCCTCATTTGGAATTTTTGAGTATAGGTCATCTAATGAAGATGAAATTACTGAGATGCTAATAGCACAAATATTGTGGTATTTTATAGAAGGAGTTAACTGTAGAATTATAGATGATGATTTTACAAATATTGCTAGTTTTCAAAAATTTACTGTAGTAGTTGATAAATATGAACTAATTTTTTACAAGAGTATAAAAACAGCTAGATGGTGGATTGAGATACCAAATTCATCAGAAAACAATAATAAACTCAAAGAACATTCGTTATTACCCTGTACGCATGATGATTATCAAAATGCAAATGATGGGATTATCCCAGAAAGATGGTATAAAGCACATAAAAAAAATATAATTTAGCTAAATTAACTATGTGTAACTGGGCTATTATATTTGTATATTTAAATAAATATGGGTAAGTTTACGCACTTTTTTTTGATGACTTAAAAGGAAGGTATATGAGAAAAATATTAGTACTTCTATTATTATTTGTTTTTGCTTTGGGATGTGGATCCAAAGGAAATCAAGCCGTTACTGGTAAAAAATCAAAAGGTGAGCTTGTTGGAGTAAAGGGTAAAAAATACTTTCCTGAGAAGCCATTTGGGATGGTTTTAGTTCCAGGAGGTTCCTATATTATGGGTAAATCTGATGATGATCTTCCTGCCTTGGAGGATGCTCCTACAAAAACTGTTACCGTTAGATCTTTCTATATGGATGAAACAGAGATTACAAATGCTGAATATAGACAATTTGTTTACTGGGTGAGAGATTCGGTGATTAGAACAGCTCTTGCTAATAGAGCTGAAGATGTAACTAGTGGAGAACCTATAGAGGGAGGTGGTGATGGAATTGCCCAATTTGCATATATTGATGCTGATACTTCTGGTTTAAGCGTATATGATAAATATATGAAGGATGTATATGAAAAAAGAAAGCTGAATTGGGATGTTGATTTAATTTTTGAAAGAAGTGAATATCCAGACGAAGATTATTTAGAAGTAATGGAGAGTTTTTTCATTCCTGAGGATGAAGTTTTTAATGATGTAAGGACATGGGATGTTTCAAATTTTAAGTTTGCCTATTTAGATAGCAGGGTTCAGGAGTATTTAGATGAGAAACAAATATTAATTGAAGCACTTGCAAATGATGAGATAGCTCCAATATATAATCCATCAGATAAGCAAATTGAAGAAGAATTTCCTGGCTTTAAAAGGTCTAATTTCATAACTAGAGAAACACTTGAAATTTATCCTGACACAACAGTTTGGATTACTGATTTTAAATATTCTTATAATGAGCCAATGCACAATGATTACTTCTGGCATGATGCATATAGTGGTTATCCTGTAGTTGGTGTTACTTGGAAACAAGCGAGTGCATTTTGTCAGTGGAGAACAAACACCAAAAATGCTTATCAAAGAACAAAAAAGAAAAAAAGTTTAGTCCCAGAATTTAGACTGCCAACTGAGGCAGAATGGGAATATGCTGCAAGAGGAGGTCTTCAAAGTGCTATGTACCCATGGGGAGGTCCTTATACAAAGAATGATAGAGGTTGCTTTATGGCAAACTTTAAGCCTATGAGAGGTGATTATGCAGTAGATCAAGCATTATACACTGTAGAAGCTAATGCATATGATCCAAATGGATATAATCTATTTAACATGGCAGGTAATGTGTCTGAATGGGTTGCTTCTTCCTATGAGCAAGATGCTTATGAATTTTCAGCTTCTATGAATCCAAATGTAAATAATCTTTATAATGAAAAGAAAGTCATTAGAGGTGGTTCATGGAAAGATGTAAAATATTTTCTGCAGGTTAGTTCTAGAGACTATGAATACGAAGATCAACCTCGAAGTTATATTGGTTTTAGAACTGTTCACGATTATTTAGGAGCAGATTTAACTGCTAACGCAATGACCAATACAACCACAAAAAAAAGAAACAATAAAAGAAGTTCATTAAAATAATAAAATTAAACACAACAAAAATTAGAAATTATGGCATTAAGATTAAGTAAAAACGCAATGAATATGGCTTACGGCCTTGGAGCATCAATAGTAATTATTGGAGCTTTGATGAAAATTATTCACCAAGATTTAGGACCAATTACCGGAAACACTATGTTAACAATAGGTCTTGTAACTGAGGCATTAATATTTGCTATGTCAGCATTTGACCCACCAGCAGAAGATTATGCTTGGGAAGAAGTTTATCCTGAGTTAGCTGGAGGTAAATCTGGTTCTGGTGACAAAAAGAGCCCAAAGGCTATGATGAGCGAACATATTGCTGATATGATTAAAAAAGCTGAACTAGACCAGAGTGTTGTAAATGGTTTAACTCAAAGTATTAAAGATTTTGAAGCATCTGCAAAAGCGGGAGCAAATAATGCTGCAGAATTAGCAAAAATCAACAAAGAATTCGCTGAAAATGCAAATAAGCTAACATCTCAAATGGAATCATTGGCTAACAATCTAGAATCTTTAAACAGTGTATATGGAGGAGTCCTTAGCGCTATGAACAAAAAGTAACAAAAGATTTCTTTTGTTAAATAATATTAATTTTTAAAAAATAAAATTATGGCAAGTGGTAAAGAAACTCCAAGGCAGAAGATGATTAACCTTATGTATTTAGTATTTATAGCAATGCTTGCTTTAAATATGTCAAAAGAAGTATTAACAACTTTTGGAGAAATTGATGAAAAGGTTAGTAAGTCTACTACCAATATTAAAGCTAAAAACTCTTCTGATCTAGAAGATCTAGCAAAAGATGCGCAAACTGATGCATCAAATTGGGCTGATGCGTATGAGATGGTAAATACAATATCATCTTTAGCGAATAGTTTGGATTCATATATTAATAGTGAGGTTAAATTCCCTATTGTAATGAAGGAAGATAAATATGACAAGAACAGAGACGGAAATACAAAGGATTTAATACCTGATTATGAACAAATGGATAATGCAAAAGAATACGATGAACTATTTTTTGATGGCGATAATTTCACCGCTACTGGAGATAGTTTACTAATGTATATTGATGAATTTAGAGAAGGATCTATTACTGCATTAGATAGTCTAAAGGAAGGAATACAACCAGAGAGCGTGAAAGAGGAAATTAAAGCATTAATCACTGAAAAATTCTCAACTGATAATGTAATTGATGGTAAAGGAATAGAAAAATCCTGGTTAGAATACAATTATATGCATTTCCCTCAGATAGCATCTACTACAAAATTAACATTAATGCAAGAAAATGCACAGAATATTGTTGCTAGATTAGTTGCTGCAATAAGAGGAGAGACATTAACTGAAATAACTAAGGCAAATAAACAAACAGCATTTGCACAAGGAGTAGATGTATTTTTTACAGGACAAAAATTAGATGGGAAAGTTGTTTTAGGAAAGTATGATGATAATTTATTTGCTAATAGAGTAACTATTAATGGAAAAGAATATGCGGGGCCTGATGTAATGGAAGGTGGACAAGTTGATCTTGAGAAAGTAGGTATTAATGTTGGGGGAGTACCAGGGGAGAAATCATTAAAGGTGAAATTTGAATTTGATAGGTTTGAAAACAAAAAAGACACCACCTATGTTGTAGAAATGGATCACAAATATGCTGTTGTACCATCATTAGCAAATATTAGTAATCCTGACATGTATGTAGTATACAAGGATTTAGAAAACACTTTAAATATATCTATGGCAGGAGTTGCAGATAATAAACTGCAGATAATAAACCCTAAATCACTTAAAAAGAAAACTGATGGTGTTTATGTAATGACGGGAGAAAAAGGGAAAAAGAATAAATCTGGAGATAATGTAGTTGATATAGTTGTTGGAGTTAAAGGAACTGGTGTTACAAGTAAAGTTACATTTGAAGTTCTAGATATTCCTGATCCAATAGCCTCTTTTAATGGTAAGCCTAAAGTAACAAAATCATCTAGGAAACGTATAGCAACTAGTAGAATTCAGGCATCATTTGCTGATCCAAAATTAGCAAAGGCGTTAAAACTTGATATTGAGAGTTTTGTAGTTAAGATAGGTACTGCTCAGAAAAAAGTAACTGGTAGCTCCTCTTTTCCTAAATCTATTAGAGATGCTATAGTAAAAAATGCTAGAAAAAATTCAGTAATAACTATTAAAGAAATTGTTTGTACTTCAAAAAAGTATCCAAAGAAGAATTTTCTTCCTTTGCCAATATCTATGGAAGTCGTTGATTAATTATAAAGTATGAAAATTAATAAAATTGTATACATATTTGTTTTTCTATTTTGCTCAAATGCAATCCACGCTCAGTATAGATCTGGAATAAGTAATTTGTTGAATGCAAAAGATCCTAAGGATGTTGGGATAAGAACAGCTCAGCAGATTATTGCAGACGAACAGAATCCATTAGAATATGGAGTAGTTGAAGATAAGGATATTCTTTGGTCTACAATGATTTGGGAAGTGATAGATCTTGATGAAAGAATTAATTTCCCATTATTATATCCAGTGGATACTACTGTAGTAGGCCCAGAGAGAAGACCAATGCTTTGGTGGTTAAAACAAGAGATTACTAAAGGAAGGTTAGATGTATATGATCCCGAATCAGAAGACGGGGAATTTCGTAGAAAATTAACAGATCCAATGGAGTTAGAAAATATTTGGAGAAAACAATCAGTTTTAGAAGCAGGAAAAGTTACTATTGAAGATTTTCAAGCATTTATTGATGAAGATGTTTTAACAAAAGAATTTGATAGGTTTGGATTTGTTCCATATGAATATTATGATGTTGAAAGAGAAGAGCTTGTTGTTCTTTCAGAAGAACAGAAAGCTGAAATTGCAGCGGATTCAATAGGAACGGTTTTTCCTTATAAAATTAAGAATCCACAAGATCTAAATTTTAATGTTTATCAGGATTCAGTTATATCTTTTGAATTATACAATGGATTTAGACAAGATATTCCTGTTAGAAAGGTAATGCCTGGTTATGAAAAATCAGATCTTGAACCTGAAGAAATCACAGATATTAGAAGAATTTGTTTGCAGCTAATTAGAGATTATTGGATAGAGGATACACATTTTATTTGGGAAGATCTTAAATTTAGTCAAGTTAAAAAGTGGCTAGTTAAGGGGTTATGGTATTTTGATAAAAAATATTCTGAATTAATATATAGACCCATAGGTCTTGCTCCAGTAGCAACAGAGATTAAAACCTTTGAAGAGATTGAAGCAGAACAAGTAGCTGGAGGTGGAGACGATTTTGGTGGCGGCGACGATTCTGATCCATTTGGTAGTGGATCAGACGATTCTGACCCATTTGCTAGTGACACCACTGATGACGCTCTTGCTGACACAGATACTACAGATACTACTGATGACACAGACACTGACGATTCTTTTGATGATCCATTTGGTAGTGATGATGCCTTTGGAGATGATAGTTTTGGAGGTTCCGCACAAGATATTGAGGAAGCAATTCCTTTATTTTGGGTATACTATCCTCATGCAAGGAGTATTCTAAAGAAAGGAAAAATATTTAATGATAGAAATACTTCTGCTAGTAAATCATTTGATGATATTATTAATTCAAGAAGATATAATGCAGTAATATACAAGGAAGAAAATGTATATGAAAATAGATATATTAGGGACTATATTCCAAACAATGCATTTATGAGATTACTTGAATCAGAAAGAATTAAAGAAAAAGTGCGAAATTTTGAACATGATATGTGGAGTTGGTAATTTTTATAAAACATAAAAATATACGAAAGCGTTTAATTTAGGTTAAACGCTTTTTTTTATTCATTCAACTATAAAACTATTGCAGAAATTAAAAAGGGTTGTATATTTGTAGACTCACATCGCGGGATAGAGCAGTAGGTAGCTCGTCGGGCTCATAACCCGAAGGTCGCAGGTTCGAGTCCTGCTCCCGCTACTAAAAAGACCAGCTAAATTGGCTGGTTTTTATTTTATATAAATTGGTGTTTTTACAAAAATGAAATATAATAGTTTATTTATCCATATATTACTTTTTTCTTTTTTTTCATTTTCCCAAGAAAAAATAGCATTACAAGGAAGCATTTTTGATACAGATAATTATGAAGTTCCATATGCAGCGATTGGAATTGTAAAAAAACATATCGGAACTTCTTCTACGGATGAAGGAACTTTTTATTTTGTAATTACAGAAGAGGAATTAGAGGATACACTTCAAATTTCATGTATTGGCTATAAAACTTTTAAAATTAAGGTTAAAGATTTTATCACAAGAGAAAATAAAAGGATAATTATTGAGCAGAAAATTACAGAATTATCTGATGTATATGTACTCACACCTAATGATTACGTAAAGCTAGCTATTAAAAGTTTAAAACAAAATACAATTAGCAGCAACCATCAGTTAAAAATGCTTTATAGAAGATGGTCTGTTGAGGATAATATATGTAGATTTTATATTGAACATTATATAAATGCCATTGATAGAGGCCCCTCTTCATATATGGTAGATTTTGCAATAGAGCAAAGCAGAACATCTTCTGAATATAGATTTGTAAAGAATGAACAAAAGATTCATGCACTAAGATATATGGAAATGAATAATCCTCTTAGAAAGGGATTGCCAATACGTTCTTATAAATGGAAAAAAGTTGGTGATTCTAGTTATGATGGAGAGGATATAATTATTGTTGAAGGAACAATAAATAAAGTTGATTTTGTAAGATTATTCATAGGGTTTGACACCTATAGTATTTATAAGATTGAAATGTATAAGGACCCTCAAATTGGAAAATCTCTTGAAGCTACATATATCTATAAAAAGAATGATAAAGGGAAGCTTTATTTAAGTTATCACAATAGAGAATGGAAGGGTAGTTCAAAATTAACAGAACGAATAAAACAGATTATGCAAAATAATGGTCAATATGTACCAAATTATATTCCTATAGCATATAGACATGAAGTTTTTGTTTTGGAGGTAGAGGAAGATAAAAAGAAATTTAATATAGCCGGTATGAAAGGGGACATGGATATGACTCTTTTCAAAGTACCATTTGACACTGATTTTTGGAAAAATATTAGTCTGCCACCTGAAACGACCTTTTTTAAGAAAAACATAAAGGAATTAGAATCATTATATGATGT
>CERR01126222.1_pt1 | contig 20138 bp, 15 predicted proteins | sample 530841 | NCBI WGS metagenome assembly CERR01 (sample SAMEA2621021, study PRJEB7988) | marine metagenome | biome: marine biome (ENVO:00000447); feature: surface water layer (ENVO:00002042); material: "saline water (ENVO:00002010), including plankton (ENVO:xxxxxxxx)" | depth 5 m | reverse complement strand
AAGGTCGTGTGGTTAGCAACAAAATGGATAAAACCATTACTGTTGTTGTTGAACGTTTTGTTAAGCACCCTATCTACGGGAAGTTCATCAAGCGTTCTACTAAGCTTCACGCCCACGACGAAAGCAACGTGTGCAACAAAGGTGACGTAGTAACTATTCGTGAATGTCGCCCATTGTCTAAGAGCAAAACTTGGACTCTAGTTGACGTTGTTGAAAAAGCTGGCGTTTAATCGCTAACTTTTCAAAAAGTCTTAAAAAGCCGCTCTATTGAGCGGCTTTTTTTATGCATTTTTCTCGCAGACCTGTTTATATAATGCATGGTATCGTCTTGCCATTTCCTGAGGGCTAAATTCACTTTTAATATGTTGGAAAAGTCGCTCCCCTAATTTTGTAGTAAGTTCCTCGTCATTTAATAATCTTTCAATGGCTGCGCTCATGCCGTTAATATCGCCGGGCGACACCATTAAGCCGGTTTCTTCATGATGAATAATTTCTGGTATACCACCCACTGGGCAGGCAATGACGGCGCGTTTAGCAGCGCCCGCTTGCAATAAAATAACGCCTAGACCCTCTGCGTAGGCTGGATGTAATACTATGTCTACGCAAGGCAATATTTTTGCTACTTTCTGAGTAAAGCCACACAGCTTCACATGTTCAGTTAATCGCATTTTTTCTATCAGTGCCTGATAGCTTTCTTGCAACTTGCCTTTTCCGAATAGTAAACAGGTGACGTCAGGGTGGGTCTGCACCACTTTTTTCATGGCCAAAACGATATCGGCTTGCCCTTTTCGAGAAATAAGCTGCGCAAAATTAGCCACCACCTTATGATGCTTTGGTATCGCAAAGCGCTCGTGCAGCCACTCTCTATCGGCGTAGTGGTGAAATTCACTTAAATCTACGCTTGAGTGAATAACAGGTTGATATTGAACATTATCACAATGCTGTTTGACCACCTCATGCACACCGTGGGATATACTCGCTACCGCGGCATATTTTCCATACTTGTACTTAGCAAACTTTGATTCCGTATTATCTACGCGCCGGGTGCAAATTGCCGGTATCTTAGTGAATTTCGTTAGTAGCGCGCCCCAAACATCCGCGCCTCTTCGACTGTGTATATGGATCAAGTCAGGTTTTACCGAGCGACAAATACGCATCATTTTACCCAGCGCGAAGAGGTCTGTTTCACCGTGGTAGGCAATAGTATGTAACTGGCATTTTGAAAGCGGAGCGATGCTAATTTCGCTATTTACCGGGCACAGCAAATGATTCTCGATGTCGTGGCTATCAGCTAAAGCATTAAGTAAATAGGTAACTTGTTTGGCTCCTCCGTAGAGGTGTCTGCCGAGTTCAATGTGCAATACGCGTAAGGTCACAGATACTTCCTAATGATAGCAGTGATGTCTTCAGGGGATATTTCCCACATACAATCGTAAGTGCCTGCACAGATAGGCTTTCGTTTACAGGGAGCGCAAGACAAATTTTTATAGATAACATGGGTGTCTGGGTTATCGGTTTTTGTATATGGGCAGGTTGAACCAAACATGGCAATGGTGGGTTTGTTGTATGCCGTCCCCATATGGGTAAGGCCAGTATCAACGCCAACCACAAGTGCACTGTGAGCAACCAAGGCAATTGACTCCGCCAAACTCGCATGACCCGCCAGTGTATGTACATTGTCTGCGGTGAACGAGAAGGCTTGGGCATCACACTCATCACCTGGCCCGCCCAGAATAACCATAGGCCAAGGCGTCATTTTTCTTATCTCTTTTATTAACCTTTGCCAATGCCCAACAGGCCAGTGTTTTTGTGGGCGTGTGGTAAAGGGCGCAAGTACGATATAAGGCTGAGTGACATTAAGTACGCCGAGTTTCGCGAGGGCGTCATTATCAACGGCCTGACTCACTTGCATATCTAAAGCGTAATGCGAAGCGCCAATAAAGGTAGCGAGTGCGCGGTACTCGCTGCTTATTTCATTGGATACAGGCTTTTGTATTGGGTCAGTTAACAACACATGGCTGTGTTCTTTACTGATAAAGCCAATGCGTTTTTCGGCGCCACTTAACCAAGCGAGAAAGGCACTTTTGAGTAGACCCTGTGCATCAATAGCATGAGTAAAGCCGTGTGACTTGAGTGTCTGACGAAAATGTAAGATGGCTTTTAATAAGGAGAAGTAGCGCTTTTTCTTTGCTAAGTTGCGCCACTCGTTTTTTGGCCAGCTTATCACGTCATCGACTTGTGAGTGATGACGCATCATTTCAGCGTATGCTGGCTCAACCAGCCATGTCACTTTCGCATTTGGCATAACGTGTTTTATGCTTGACGGCAGTCCTGAAGCCATGACAATGTCGCCTATTGCGCTTAGCCTTATGAGCAATACGTTGGGCGTAGGTGAAGTTGACGGCATAATACTTCGAAGTAGTTTAGAATATCCTTTTAGCTAATCATAAATTCGCGACACTTTAATGACGTTGTGAATTAGCTTCATATATTTGACGTTTCAGGCAGGTAGAGTCATCTACACAGTCGCCTTTCATTTGAGTAAACATGGGTCATGTCAGTGGTAAATAACAAGAGCTATCGTCCCACGCTAGTAGAAGACATCTGTCGATGGGGATATTCCTTTCTCTTAGTGCTAGCGATCCCCTTTGCGTTCGTCACATTAATGCGTAGAGGTCGAGCAAGGAATAAAGATTATAATCGTCGTCGATTCGAACGATTCGGGTTTGTCTCGCATGCCCCGAAAAAGCAAGGCTATCTTTTTCATTGTGTGTCTGTGGGTGAGGTTGTGGCAGCCTCGTGTTTGATTAAACGTATCATGCTAGAAGAGCCAGGCGTGCAAATTACTGTCACCACAACCACGCCCACCGGATCGGCTCGGGTAAGAGATATTTTTGGCCACGGGGTGCATCATTTCTATCTTCCTTATGATTTACATATGGCGATGGCAGGAATGATTAAGCGAATTAAGCCCAAAGCGGTATTTATCACTGAAGTGGAATTGTGGCCCAATCTTATTCATGCATGTTGGAAGCGTGATATACCTGTCATGGTGATAAATGCCAGAATGACAGATCGTTCTGCCAGACGGTACAAAAAAATAGGTAAGCTTTTCAGCCCCATGCTCAATAAGCTTAGCCATGTATGTGCACAAGGGCAGCGTGATTACAATAATTACCTATTTCTCGGTATGCCAAGCGATAAACTAACCCTCACTAACAATATAAAATTTGACCAAGTAGCGTCACTACCCCATGCCAGCGATACGTTTGTGGGAATCACCAAGGGAAGTCGCCCTGTCTTTGTTGCAGGCAGTACCCACGAACCTGAAGAACAGGCAGTGATAGATACCTGTATAAAGTTGTGGCGAGATCATCCTAATTTGACGCTTATTATTGTACCGCGCCACCCTGAGCGATTTGAGCAGGTAGCTAAGTTATTGAAGGAAAACGGACTTGCTTATTTGCGCACAAGTACTCTTAGGGATAATCAAGGAACCGAAGATAGTAAAGTCATTTTGTTAGATGAGATGGGGAAGCTTAATCATGCATACAGTATTGCTAGTATGGCATTTGTGGGTGGCTCCCTTGCCGATAAAGGAGGGCATAACGCGCTCGAGCCTGCCGCGTTCTCTGTGCCTATTCTTATGGGTCCAAATACCTATAACAACCCTGTAATCTGCGAATATTTAAACACCCGAGGGGCGCTGCATATTTGCGAAGGCGCAGACGACATTGCGGTACACTGTGGAGCCTGGTTAGCTGACGAAGCCTTACGCCTTAAAGTAGGCCAGTTAGGCAGGGATGTTCTGGATGAAAATAAAGGCGCATTGGACGTGACATTAGCCTGTGTTCACAACGTCATTTAGCCGTTTTTATAGGCGTCGTTTGAAATTTGGTCACCACGGTGGTGCGCACTTTGCACCATAGCCTTACATTCTTTATATCATATTTACTATATATACTTTAGTTTAAATTTAAGTCGTTGTTTGCTAATGATTTTGCAGTATTGGCCTAGTGGTTGCTATTATATCGGCGACGGCGTAGGCATGGTAAAAATCAAACAATAAAACCCCGCTTACGAGGGTCACCAGATTACACGTTTTCCAGGGAGAGGCACCCTGCCGTTTGGCGGGGTGCTTTCTTACACAAATCTACTCTTCTTTACTTATCTTCTTCCGGCAATACCAAGCTTATAATTCGCCAACCAGATTTAGGTTCTATACTGTTACCGTTGATAAAGGTATAGCTTTTCCCTTCTTTATTGATTGCCAGCAACGGCGTCGCTCTGTCTTTGTATTTATTGTTATAGTCCTCAAACGAGAACTCGTCGGTTAAACGTGTGGTTTTTACACTGGCTCCCCTATTAACCGCAGAAGCTAAGTAGCCATACGTTACGCCTTCGTCGAAAAGCGTGAGTTTTTTCGCGTATTGCTCACTCACTTGATGGCTTGGACGGGTGGCTTGTTCGTTGCTGGTTAGTGACCAAACTTTGTCCTTTCCTTGCGTGTATTCAAAATGATAGGAAATAAGCGGATTAAGTTGCTTGTATGGCGACATAACGAGTACGGTGCCAAACGTGGCAATATCTAAATGCCGTGCCGCATGGTCAGACATAGGATTACCAAAATACACGGGGATATCCATCATACGGGCTTCTCTAATGGCGTCCCAGTTTGTATCTGCGATAGTCACGGCAATATCTTGATTGAGCATTTCGCAAGCCAATAGGCGATTAAACTTACTGCCACCAAAAATAAGATAACCGGTGGGAGCGGGGGCGCGTACCTTTAGTAAACTCGCCACACTTCGCGATGTGAGGCTTTGCACGACGACGGTGGCAATAATCACCAGAAATACCATGGGCACGATGATACCAGCGCCTTCATAACCTATTTCTTCTAGCTTTAATGAGAACAAGGCAGATACTGCAGCGGCCACAATACCCCGCGGCGCAATCCAGCTTAACAAGGCGAGTTCATTCCATTTGAGCCCTGTACCAATAGAAGAGGCAATGACTGACAGCGGACGGGCAACAAACATGATGGCAACTAAAATAATGATAGCTCCCCAACCAACATCTATAACGGACTGAAGGTTCAATCGTGTGGCGAGCAGAATAAATAGGCCGGAAATGAGCAAAACGCTTAGGGTTTCTTTAAATTCAAGAATGTCTTCCACATCTACGTTCTTCATGTTGGCCAGTACCATACCTGTAATGGTCACGGCTAATAACCCTGATTCATGGGCCACATAGTTTGATGCCGCAAATACGCCAAGAATAATCGTTAACACCGCGGTATTTAATAGGTAATGAGGTATCCAGTCTTTTCTGATAGATAGGCCCAATAGGTAACCAGAACCGAGACCAAGCACCACACCGATACCGATGGTTTTACCAAACATAATAAATGTGTGGCTAATGGCATTTCCTTGCGATGCAACAATGAACTCAAACACCAAGACAGCTAATAGTGCGCCTATGGGATCAATCACAATGCCTTCCCAGCGGAGAATATTGGCTAAGTTGGTTTTGGGTCGCACAGTGCGCAGCATGGGGACAATAACGGTGGGACCGGTAACAGTGACAATAGCGCCAAATAAAAAGGCGAGTTGCCAGGAAATGTTTAAACTGTAATGGGCCGCGACGGCAGCAATGCCCCATGTGACAATTACGCCTATGCTACACAAATTTCTTACCATATTGCCGTGACCGGCAATATCACGGAATTTCAGTGTCAGCGAGCCTTCGAACAAAATAATGGCCACCGACAATGACACCACAGGAAATAATAAATTGCCAAATAATGCGTCGGCATCCAGTATGCCCCAAACTGGCCCAACAAGAATACCGACAATAAGCAACGGCAAAATTGCGGGAAGTCGTACTCTGTAAGCCAGATACTGACATCCTATTGAGAGTAAACCTACTGCGACTAACGACATCAACGGATCAGACAAGATGCATTCCTTATGGATAATTGTTGTTTTTTATTCCCACTTTGTTGACGATTACATTAGGTGTTAGTTGGAAGCGTCGGGGATTTGTTGTGTTCTATAATTAAAACTCAGTTTAGCCGAAGGCAGATCAGTTCGCAGTACAATTTGCTATTGTTGTTCTTGAACAAGCATAGTATTTTTCATGTTTACTTTTTTAACCATTACATAGAGCGCATATATTTTGTCGAAGTTAGGTCTACTCTCTGTTCTTTCTACAACCGTTTTATTGTTGAGTGGCTGTGCAACCCAGTATCCGCCCACGACGCAGGCGCTCACGTTGTCGCCACTTCACGTACTTTCTCAGCAATTAGAAGAAACCTCCGGCCTTTACTGCACTGATGATAGGCTTTTTACTATCAATGACTCAGGTAATGAGGCCAAGGTGTTTGAACTAAATTATGATGGTCTCGTGACACAAACTTACCCATTGCCATTGCGCAATATAGATTGGGAAGCCATTACGGGTGATGACGAATTTTTGTATATCGCAGACATTGGGAACAACAAAGGTAAACGCGAAACTTTGATGGTACACAAGGTGAGTCGGCGTGATTACAATCACGTTGACTCTTTTTCGATTCAGTACGCTGGAAATGAACCAAGTGACAACTTTCCCTATGCCCATGATTTTGATGCTGAGGCAATGGTGTTAGCTGAAGGGAAGCTGCTCATATTTTCGAAAAGTTGGCGCACAGGCATTGCGAATGTTTATGAAGTTGGCAGCGAAACGCAGCAAATACTGACGCCCATAGCACATATAGCCGGATTGCCCGGTGTGATTACTGGAGCGGACTTTGATGAAGTGCGCAATCTGTATGTGGTGGTTGGCTACAAGTCAGATCCTTTTGGAAACTTCTCCACGTTTTTAGCTCAACTCGATACCAGTTTTACCCCAGTTGAAGTCTGGCCGCTTGATGAATACAAACAGGTGGAAGGTATCTGTGTGGACAAGCAGGGTGACTATTGGTTTTCTGAAGAAGCCACTGACTTAAGAAAAGCGTCTTTAACCCGCGCATCAATTAAGTAGGCGCAAAGAAAAAGCGGTGCAGGCTAACAAAACCTTACCGCTTTTTTATTGTTTTCCCGTAATAACGTAACGCTTAAAGCTTGAATTGATCAACCTGTGAAGATAATCCCAGGGCAAGTTCATCAAGCTTTTCACTCACTGCCACCAATGCGGCAGTTGCCCTTAGCGTATTGTCACCTGAAATACTGATCTCATTAATATTTCTGCTGATATCTTCTACAACAGTGGCTTGTTCTTCAGTGGCCGCTGCCACTTGTGTATTCATGTCATTGATAAGTGAGATTTCTTCTGTAATTTGTATTAAAAGGTTATCTATATCATCAGTCGCCGAGACCACTTTTTGGGTTTGCGACTTACTATCTAACATTTGACTTACGGCGTCTTTAGAATCGTGCTGGAACTTATCAATCTTAACCTGAATTTCATCCGTAGCTTCAGCTGCACGTTGGGCGAGGGTTCTCACTTCATCAGCAACCACGGAAAAGCCGCGGCCATGATCGCCTGCTCGGGCGGCTTCAATGGCTGCATTAAGGGCCAGCAAATTGGTTTGCTCTGAAATACCTCGAATAGTCTCCAATATGCCGCCAATAGCCGAAGTATGGTCATCTAGCGATTGAATGACCGTAGATACGGTTTCTATTTGTTGATTTAAATGGTTAATTGCTTGTACGGCATTTTGGGTAACTTTACGCCCTGCCATGGAGTTTGTTGCAGCCTTATTCGCATTTTTTGCGGCTTGCGATGCAGATTGTGCGACTTCTGAAACCGTGCTTCCCATCTCGGTTAGTGCAGTGGCTACCTGAATGGTTTGGTCTTGTTGCTGACTGGTTGAGTTCTTAGTATCGTGAGATTGCTTAGCAACATCTGAAGCTGATAGCTTAAGCGCTTCACTACTTTGTGCAACAGAAGAAATAGTTTTGTGTAAATGACCAATAAACCCATTGAAGCCTTCAACTAAACGCGCAGTTTCTTTTTGTTCTGGAACGTGAATACGGCTACGCAAATCACCTTCACCTTTCCCTAGCTGTTGGAAAATGTCAGCGAGTGATTCGATGGGCTTAGTTAAGGAGGCCGCTAACCAAATACCTAGCACAGCAAATATGCCGGCAATAATGAGCGCCCAAATAATAATTTGTTGGCTACCTTCATTTAACGATGCGTATAGCTCATGTTCTGGTACTTGCGCGACTACGTACCAGCCGGCCTTATCCACATAGGTGCTGGCGTAAAGCATACTGCCATCGTCGTTTTCATTACTTGCCATGGCAAACTCACGTTCAACCAACAAGCGGTTAGCAGCGTTACTGCCGCTAATTGAAGACAAGTGTGCGCTCCCTAATAGTGAGGTATCGGGATGTGCGATAATAGTGCCCGAGCCATCCACAAGATAAACAAAACCGGTTTCAGCAATTTTAACGTCATTAATAATGCTCAGTAGTTCGTCTACAGATTTGGCAACGCCAGACATTCCGCGCCCACTAACTTGCTGATAATTTGCAAATAAACGATATCCTTGCCCCGGTTCATTGTACAAACTCAATGATATAGGCTCACCGCTGTCTTTATAAGCGAAAAACCAGCCGTCTAACTCATCATTTTGCAGGGTTCTTAAAAAACCGTCTTGGTTCCAGTATTTATGGGTTTGTCTATCAACAAATGAGGCAACGGTAAGGTCGTTAAAGCGCACCAAATCGTTAAGGTAGTTGATGAGTTTTCGTTCGCCATCGGCATTGGCGCCAGCGTCTGACCAAGCAAGAATGTTGGGATCTGATGCCACGCCATGGGCAACCGTCAGCATAACGCTGGCTTCTCTGTCTACTTGATTGCCGATTTGTTTGAGCAAAGCCGGCAATTGCAGTTGCTCCATATTGTCTTTAACTAAGTCTCTAGCAATCCATTGACTTATTGACCCCACAAGCACTGCGGCTGCGAGAACAGCGAACATGAGAGCTAAGATAATTTTTTGTTTAATACTGAAAGTCATGACTTTCGACCACGTAAGTTGATTCTAAGAGTGTGACGTGGCATTGCAGGCACAGCAACGTCCGGAATAAAGGTGTACATCACGCAGAGTCACTCGATATTAATATTGGTATGAGAGGAACGCTGGTGCTTGTAACCACATTTATTATTATCGGCAAACCCAACTAATTACTTATACTTTTGTTTAGGTTTACAGCGAAAATTCATAGTGAGGCAATTTTGACTAAAAGGTCAAGAAAAAGCTGAGCAGACGTGTAAATCTGCCCAGCTTATGTTAATGAGTATGTGTAAAGTTATCTTATTTGTTAATTTTTGCTTTCCGGAAGAGGAAATCCTCTGTCGCGCATAAGCGCATCAACCTTTGCATCTCGACCACGAAATTTGCGATACGCTTCAGCAGGGTCCATGGCATTTCGAACTGAGAACAAGTACTTCACTAAACGCGCTCCCACTTCTTTATCATAAAAGCCGCCCGGCGCCTCCAAAAACGCTTCTGCGGCGTCAGCAGTAAGCACTTCCGCCCACATGTAGCCGTAATACGCTGCAGCATAACCTTCGCTAGAAAATACATGCCCGAAGTGAGGTGAACGGTGACGCATCACAACTTCTTCAGGCATATCTAATTGTTTGAGTTGTTCACGCTCAAAGGTGTCGGGGTCGATTTTGCTAGGATCGGTGGTGTGATACTTCAGGTCCATAATCGCTGAAGCCATGTATTCTGTGGTCTTAAAGCCTTCATTAAAGGTTGAAGCCTTTTTGATCTTTTCAACCAGTTCCGCAGGAATGGGTTCTCCCGTTTTATGGTGCACCAAAAATTGATTGATCACCTCATCGGTAGTTAACCAGCGCTCTAGCAGCTGAGACTGGAACTCAGTGTAATCGCGCACGCCAGAATGTGATGACGGATATTTTACATTGGCAGAAAGGAAGTGAAGCGCATGGCCAAACTCGTGGAAGTAAGTTTCAGCATCATCCCAAGAAATGAGGGTTGCCTCTCCTTCTGCACCCTTAACAAAGTTAGAGTTGTTAGACGATAACACGGTTTTCTTACCGTCGAAGGTGGTATAAGAACGGTAAGTGGTTGCCCAAGCGCCAGAGCGCTTACCTTTGCGCGCAAAGGGGTCAAGATACCAAAGGCCGATATGTTCGCCCGTGGTTTTGTCTGTCACTTCCCACACTTTTACATCTTCATGGAAGACCGGTACTTTGCCCGCTTCAACCGGAGTGAAGTTAAAGTTGAACAAGCGACCGGCTACGTAAAACATCGCTTCGCGTAATTTACCCAGCTGCAAGTATTGTTTAACTTCGTTAGAATCTAAGTCGTATTTCGCCTGGCGCACTTTCTCTGCATAGAAGCGGTAGTCCCATGGCGCAATAGTGATGCCTGCACCTTCTTCATCGGCAATAGCCTGCATGTCAGCCACTTCTTCTTCTACCCGAGCAATAGCGGCTGGCCATACTTTCATCATGAGATCCATGGCATTTTCAGGGTTTTTAGCCATACGATCTTCTAAACGCCACTGAGCGTAATTTTCGTAACCTAATAGTTCAACGCGCTCATCTCGAAGGGTTAAGATACGTTTAATGATGTCGTTATTATCAAAGTTATCGCCATTATCCCCACGGTTGTAGTAGGTACGCCATACTTTTTCTCTTAGCTCTCGGTTAGTAGAGTAAGTGAGGAATGGATCCATAGAAGAACGGTGTTAGTAATTGCATACTTCCCACTTTCACCCCGAGCGTCGGCTGCAGCTTTCGCTGCGGTGACAAAAGAAGCCGGTAATCCGTCGAGCTGATCTTCAGTAATGTAAGTGACATAATTTTCTTCATCCGCCAGCACGTTATTTGAAAATTGTGTATGTAAGGTAGCCAATTCTTGGTTAATTTCTGTATAGCGTTTTTTCGCTTCGCCATCAAGGGTAGCCCCGTTGCGTGCAAAACGGTTGTAGCGCATCCAAGTTACGCGCTGTTCTTCTGGCGTAAGCTGCTTCATCTCGTCAGATTCATACACGGCTTTTACGCGGGCAAATAACTTTTCATTTTGAATGATTTTCGTGCTAAATGCTGACAGCTTAGGCGACAATTTACCTTGAATTTCGCGAAATTCAGGGCTTGATTTGTTTGAGCGCCAAATACCATAGTAAGTGTATACACGGCTAAGCTCTGCCCCTGCTTTTTCTAATGCCACAATCACATTTTCAAATGTCGGCGGCGCGGGGTTATTCGCAATGGCCTCAATTTCTTTTAAATTGATTGCCATGGCTTTTTCAAAGGCTGGCTCTAAGTCTGACAGCGACATTTTATCGAATGCCGGTACGCCGCCATAGGGGCCCTTAAACGCTTGCAGCAAAACATTGTTTTCGCCTGCTTGTGACGTTGATGACGCATTTTCTGATTCTGCGCTAGGTGCCGATGTTGTTTTTTGTTCTGAACACGCACTTAATGCAACCACCACGGCTAAGGCGGTCAGTGACGTTTTGAGTTTACCCATATTATTTCCTGTCTTTTCTTGTTATGAATACTTTTTATCGGAATAAAAGCACGCAATAAAAAGGTGTAATTCATTCACCTAAATGATACGGCTTAGATTACAAGATGCTTAGATATCTTATTAGAATGTAAATTCAAGTGAAATGCCCTTTACCGTAATTTGCAGTAACGTGACCCGATACATAGCGGTGATGAAATGCATCTAGCTAGTATGCATTTCATCGAAAATCCACAACTTTGTATTGGCATATCCTGTATCCAAATTTACACTTCGACGCCATAGAGTATGGCCGAAATGTCACCATTCTATTTTCCTATGCTTTTGAGCATTTTCCTTATTATTAAGTGAAGTTTCATGTTTGAATTTTTACTCAACGCCTTTCCGGTTTTTTGTGCTTTAGCCTCTTTTTGGTCGAATACCGAACGTAAATTATTGGTCCTCAATTTGGCGCTGTGTTTAGCCGTGGCATCCTTACTGATGTTCGAGCAAGCATGGGGAGGCGCCATCGTGGTTACCGTAGCAGGCCTTAGCACAAGTTACCGGCTCATTACCCAAAAGCTGCTTTCCCGCGTCGCTACTTACGTGACGCTTATTTTAATGATGTGCTTAGTGTTAACCGTGAATCATTTTACAGGGAAAACTTCTTGGCTAGAGACCATGCCAGCATTCACATTTATGGCCTATCGTTTCGGGGAACTTCACTGTAAAGAAGCGGGCTTGCGTGTATGTATGATAGTGGGGTCGTTTAATTTTACTGTTTATGGTGTGATAACCCAAACGTGGGGCCTAGCAATAACCGAAGCGCTATTTGCTGTCTCAAACCTATGGTATTACGTGAAACTTAGGCGCGCTATACAGGTGAGCCCTGTATAGCGTTTTGTAATAAAACGTTGTTTGAAAAGCCCTTTTGTGGTGTATTGAGAGTCAACTAAGGGAGCGACATTCAAACCACAGGGAGCGCTAATGCGTAAAAGCAAATTTGATAAAGCCTTATTTATTGCTGTGCCGACACTGCTATTGATTCTTTTCTGCGCCAATATGGTCACCAGTGACGCCTTGTCGACGGCTACAGCCATCGCGAGTGTGGGTATTTTATTTGGCTTTATTTCTTATATGAGAAGCAGAGGATTTAGCAACAAATATCCAATCGATGCCCTCATCGAGAAGGATGGGGACACGCTAGTGTTTCACTACCTTCACGGCGTTCAAAAAAAGCCTTTGCAGGTGAAAGTCGATGCTATTTATGCCCTTAATTTTTCACATCATTATTTAGGGGTCATAGTGGATAACAACGGTCAGGGCTTTGATTTTCAATACCCACATAAAACCAGTGTAGTTAAAGCACGGCTGCACGAACTTCTAGGTGAGGACACCTTTGCCAAAATACAAAGCAATGTAACGGCCACGGCTTAAAGGCAATCCCAAGATAAAAAAGAAAACTCGAAGGTAACGGTTACCTTCGGGTTTTTTATTTAAACGCATCTAGCGCTTACGTCATTCAGCAAGCCTGTGCCCCGTTTTTACGTTAGGCAAATACGACGGTTTTATTGCGATGAATAATCACGCGATCTTCTAAGTGGTAACGCACACCATGGGCGAGCGCCGTCACTTCACAATCTTTGCCCTTGCGCACCATGTCGGCAGCACTGTCGCTGTGGCTAATGCGTTTTACACTTTGCTCTATGATAGGACCTTCATCTAAGTCTTTGGTGACATAGTGACAGGTGGCACCTATTAACTTCACGCCGCGGTCATAAGCTTGCTGATACGGTTTTGCACCTGCAAAACTGGGTAAGAAACTGTGGTGAATATTAATCGCTTTGCCGGCAAGTTGCTGGCATAGCGAGTCTGGCAAAATTTGCATAAAGCGAGCAAGTACGGTGAGATCAATCTTGTACTCCTCTAACAAAGTAGAGGTTTGCGCGAAGGCGGCGTCTTTACCTAACGCTTTAAAGTCTACCCAGTGGAAAGGCACTTTGTACCAATCAGCAAATTGCTTCATTTGCGGGTGGTTACCAATAATCACTGGAATATCACAGTGTAGCTCGCCCGTGTGCCAGCGATGTAATAAATCAACTAAACAGTGGGATTCAAGGCTAGCGAGAAGAGCAACTCGCTGCTTTTTCGATGACGCGGTAAACTTCCAGTTCATCTGGTATTCGGTGGCCAGTGGCGTAAAGGCTTCTACAAAGCTTTCATGGTCTAGCTTCAGTGAATCAGCGCCTATTTCATGACGCATAAAAAAACGACCGGTTTGTAAATCGGTATGGTGGCTTGCTTCCACAATACTGGCATTGTGGCTAGCTAAAAACTGAGAAACACTGGCGACCAAGCCCACTTGATCTGGGCAGTCGATAACTAATCTATAGGTTTGTTGCATGAATATAAGCAGGTTCAAAAAACAGGCACCCTTTTTACCCATCCCCGCCCGCTAAGTAAAGGGCTTTAGCGTAAAAATACGGTAATCCCGTAGTTCGCTTTGCTATATCTAATAGCGAGGCTTTTTGGTGGATTACGGCCTTGTTTGAATTTACTCGTCGGTAATCCCCCTACGCAACTTTTCGCGCACGGTCATGGCGTGCTTCAATGGCCAACTTTGTCGGATGGGGTAACGCACACCTTGTGGGGTAGACACTGACTCAAACAAGTGAAACGCCGAGGCCTGTACATCAACATGGGGCGCGTACAAAGGCATGGGCAGTGCCGCGTTGGCTTTGCGTACTACAGTCACATGAGGTTTGTATTCACGGCCTTCCACCTCTATCGCTGCACGACGTGCTGCTTTTCGCGCACTGCGAGCTAGCTGCATGAGTTCATTGGGCGGCGACGATGGCGCGGCAAATAAAATTTTAGGGCCATTCCAAACGCCACTGCTATCAAGGTCAACAGAAAACGGTGAATGTGCTAGGTTATCCAACTCATTCATTAATGCTTCGTGCTGCCTTGGGGTAATTTGCCCTAAAAAGCACAGAGTAATATGATAATTCGCTGGGTCTACCGCATAAGGTGCTGTATTGGTAAACTCTCGGCTTCCCGATTTTTGATTGCCCTTTTTGCCTGCGAGTTTACCGTTTCCGAGCTTCCTGTCCCCGTGATAGCAGGGCATGCTAGACGTTATTTCTGGTAAAGCTTGTTGCCGCCAGCTGTCCAGCGCGAGTTTTTCACTTACCGCTAAATCTAACCCGAGAAAACAGCGCATAAACTGGCTCCCTATACGTTCGAAGAGTGTATTATTTTGGCATAAAAGCGCGTAAGGAAACAGAGAACAAATAAACAGCTACAAGGGTGTCTTGATAACAAAAAAAATAGCGTCAAAATGGCATCAAGGAAAAACGTTTTACAAAAAAAAACGATGTGCTACGTTTTTTGAACAGCACATGTAGGGTAGTGGCTGTGGACTTGATAATTTTGTTTGCTTTATAAGGGATTTATGATGATGAGAGAGAAAAGGAAAAATAACAATAATGGTAACAAAGGGCCAATATTGGCATTGGTGCTTATAAGTGCGCTTTTTAGTACGCTTTTTGTCGGAAGCAATGCTGTTGCAGACGACAACTATGTTGAAACGAAAGTATGCGAGTGGTGTGATTACGATGACGCCGTTGCGTTGGCTAAGCAAGATTACCTATTGCCCGATTGTGAATGGCAAGGCAACGGAGGAAGTGGCACTTTCGCTTCTGAGGCTAGCAATTCGTGCCAAGCGGCGCCTAAAGACGTTATTATTGCAAACCCTTCTACCCATCGCTCTTACAAATTTAAAGTGACTGCGACCAATCAAAATAATCACAGTGATACCCTGCAAATAGAGGCGCAAGAGCAACCATTAAGCCTTGTTGAAATAGAATTATTACAGCGCTTGTATGAAATTCACAATGATTTTTACGCGTTGGCGGCCAATACCTCGCTTTCCCATAACACATCGAACGTCTCTACGCTTGTGGGGGCACCTTCAGCGGTTCAGGCTAGTAATAAGGGCGTGGCAACGTCAACGAAAACATCGTCTCTCGATATCTGTGATGCCCATCCATCTAATTATTTTAAAAGCTCGGCGGCGAAAGAGTCAGTAGAAAAAGAGATAAGGAATAAAATAGAGCAAGAACTTGGCAACAAAAGCTGGGCGGATTTTCGTGAAGATACTGATTTTACTGGTCTAGGGTTTCAATTTGTTCAGGACTCTAGTGTTATATCTGTAACTTGGAGCCACTCGAACGAAAAGGTTTATGCCACCGTTAGTTACCCAAGCCAAACACTAGGTGATAATAAGTTAGTTTTTGAGGTCAGGTTAGAAGGTAGATCGGTCATTAACGGGGAATCAGATTTAAATTTAGCGACTATCCTTCGGTTAGGTGGCTCTCGCATGGATGGTTTCGATCTTGGTGAGTTTTTTACCAATGGTAGTACAACAGACTTTAGGGCAGCAGCTTTGTCAGAGTGCTTGATAAAGAACCTAACTGAAATGGGGAGCGCAGAAGTGATCACAACGGGTGGTGGCAGTGATGTCGGTGACGGCATTCCGCCAGATTCTAGCTACCCTGGCACGGGAGGGCTAGGAAGCAGTTGCGCGGTGCGCCTTACTTACGAAATCTGCATAACGCCCAAAGATGAAGGCACTTATTGCAGAGATAGTTCTATTCTCGTGTCTTGCTAGCCACTGGCTTAAGCAAAAAGAGATCAAAAAAAGGGGCCAGAGTACTTTACTCGTGGCCCTGTTATCGACTTAAGGTACAATAGCATTACAGATTTTTTCACTATGCTGTGAGTATGTTACAACCCTTATCTCATTTACCTGCCTTTTCCTTGGTTGAGCCCCTTCTGCAAGCCATTGTTAATCAGAATATGATTATTGGTGCGCCGCCGGGGGCGGGTAAATCCACGGTGCTGCCCTTATCCTTATTAAATACCCACATCAAAGGCAAAATTTTACTCATGCAGCCACGGCGTGTGGTGGTGCGTAACTTGGCGCAATACATGGCTGGTGTATTAGGTGAACAAGTGGGTGACACCGTTGGTTATCGCATACGGGGGGAAAATAAGGTGTCGGCCAGTACCCGACTGGAAATTATTACCGAAGGGATTTTATCTCGCATGATCCAAAGCGACCCTGAGCTTGCTGGGGTGGCGGTGATTATTTTCGATGAATTTCACGAACGCAGCATTCACAGCGACTTTGGTTTAGCCCTAGCGTTGGAGGTGCAAGCAGGATTGCGTGACGACTTACGCTTAATGATTATGTCTGCCACATTAGACACCGCGCCTATTGCGTCGCTGCTTGCCCAGCATAGCCCAGTTCCTACTGCACAATTGGCTAGCGAAGGCCGCAGTTTTCCAGTCACGGTGAACTACACCAAAGAGGTGTTGGCGCACGAGGTGATCCCTCATTGTGTTGAAGTCATTATGAACGCTGTGACAAATCATCAGGGGGATATCTTGGTGTTTCTGTCCGGTGCCGGTGCTATACACGCCGTCGCGTCTCGCTTATCGGCGCATCAGCAGCAAAACGACTATATTATTCATACCCTTTACGGCGCCATGGGTAAACAAGCCCAACAAGCGGCTATTGCTCCCGACCCTCAAGGACAGCGTAAAGTTATTCTGGCTACCAATATTGCCGAAACCAGCTTAACCATTGAAGGCGTAAAGGTAGTGATAGACAGCTTATGGGAGAATTCGGCAGAATTTCACCCCAGCAGCGGTTTAACCCAATTAACCCAAACTCGTATTTCAAAAGCCTCTGCCATTCAACGAACCGGCCGCGCTGGACGTGTAAGTGAAGGGGTGTGCTACAGGTTAAGTGCAAAGGAAAGCTTTGAGCGCTTTGCCGAGCATAGTGCGCCGCAAATTTTACGTGAAGACGTAGCGCCGTTATTATTAGAAACGCTGAATTGGGGTACCCATTTTTCAAACCTCGCCATGCTAACTCAGCCTTCAAAGGCGCAAAGTGCCATTGCCATAAAGGCGCTAGAGGAAATTGGCGCAGTGAACAAAAAGGGGGATTTCACCGCCTATGGACGATCGTTAGCGCAGATACCTTGCCACCCCCAGCTAGCCCATTTATTGCTGTTCGCAAAACAAAATGTCAGTGCGGTAGCACAATTCAGCGATGCACAAAAATGCGCAATAAAAACTGCCGCGCCTTTTATCGTGGCACTAGCCCAAGCGCAACTTCAAAGTGAACATGTGTTGATTAGCGATGCGTTGTTGCACCTTACGCCTGCTCAACGCAACGACATCACCAAACAAGCCAAACGCTATGCGCAATTCGTGGGGCTCAGTGAGCAGGCATTAGACTTAAGCGCGTTAGATGATGAGGCGTTGGGGCTGTGTATTGCCATAGCGTTTCCAAGGCAGTTGGCGTTTAAAACGTCTGCCTCGTATAAATTAGCGGGGGGGAAAGGCGCCGATATAAGCCTTGCTAACCCGCCGCAATGGATAGCGGTATTGCAAGGGCAGCATATCGGTAACAGCGTGAAAATTCGATTGGCGCAGCCCATTGCAGAGGCGCACCTTAAAGCGCTTTACCCTAATCAATTTACCTCATCGCCCAAGGTGCAATTTAATAAAGAGTCGCAGGTGATGGAAGCAAGGAAGGTGACATCTTTCTATGCCATAGAATTAGCCTCGTCGCCCTTATCGAAAAGTGAAAGAGCGGATGACCCCCAGTTTTACTTACAGGAAACCGCCTCGGCATGGTTGCGTTACTTAGATGCATTGCCGTTGAAGCAATGGCCTTTATCACAGGCCAATTGGCGCTGGTGGTATAGAGTGAAGCTGGCGGCACAGCTCAACTTACCTCAGCCTCAAGCCTACGATACGCCTGATCCGTGGCCTACATCCTTAAGCGAATTACTTACTCAGGCACGAGACCAATTGGCACAGTCTCTGGGCACCTGCAAGAACTTACAGTCGTTACATGGGCTGGGGTGGCAAAAAATATTAACCAGTGCCTTAAGCTGGCCTCAGCAAGATGCCCTTAGCCAAAGTTTGCCTGACAGCGTAGTTATTCCCACGGGGCGCAAAGTCAGTTTAGATTTCCGCGAAAATGGGGATGTGGTGTTATCCGTCAAAATGCAGGAGTTATACGGGCTATCTAGCCCTTATGTGGTTGCCGATGGCAAGGTGAAAATTACCTATGAATTATTGTCACCTGCGGGCAGGCCACTGCAAACTACGAAAGACATTGTGGGTTTTTGGCAGGGCAGTTATAAAGAAGTGCAAAAAGAAATGAAAGGGCGATATCCAAAACATTTTTGGCCGGATGACCCTGCCAACGCCACACCCACCACTAAAACGAAAAAGGCGATGGATAGACAAGCCGCCAAGTAGTTAGGCTTAGCGGCTAAGTGATTGAACTGAAGCGTTTAACTGGCGCTTTGGCTTGGCGTGACCTTTAATGCAGCCATAACATCTAAGCCAGGGAATCCATCAGCAATCATCTTATTGGCAATTTGATAATTGCGAATGCCTTCGCGAGTGGCGGGGCCAATAATGCCATCAGGCTTACCCACATCGTAACCCAGTTGGTTTAATTTGCGTTGTAAGGCAATAATGTCTGTTCTGCTATACGCGGGCAAATCTGGCAGGGTGGCTTTAATGCCCGGTGCGCCGGCAATTCTGTCGGCCAATACGCCCACGGCAATAGCGTAGAACTCAGAATTATTCCACCGCATGATCACGCGAAAATTAGGATAGGCAATAAACGCTGGGCCAGCGTGCCCTGCCGGTACAATCACATAGGCGGTCGTGTCGTCTTCACCTAGGGGGCTGCCATCGGCTTTCGTTACGCCCAGTTCATGCCACTCACTAAGGCTGCGGCGATTTTTATAGCCGGAGAGCTGAAAGTTGAAGTCCTCTGGTAATGTGATTTCACGACCCCAGCGGAAACCTGGCTTCCAACCCAAGCTTTTAAGAAAGTTTGCCGCCGAGGTTAACGCGTCTTCTTCACTGTTCCACAGATTAATCTGCCCGTCGTTGTCACCATCAACGGCATAATGGGTGTAGGCAGAAGGCATAAATTGGGTATGCCCCATGGCGCCAGCCCACGAACCTACCATTTCGTCTTTGGTTAACGACTCACGCTCTAATAGCTTAACTGCCACCAAAAGCTCCTGCGTAAAGTAGGTGCTTCTGCGTGGGTCACAGGCCAAGGTTGCCAACGAATCGAGCACCGGCATTTTACCTTTATATCCGCCAAAATTCGTTTCTAGCCCCCAAAAGGCCAATAAATAATGGGGAGGAATTCCGTACTTATCATTTAGTGCATCGAGTAATTTTTCATGCTTTGCTAACATCTCTTGGCCCTTAGTGGTGCGCCAATCGGTGACGCGTTTACTAAAATAGCCCGGAAACGTTTGCACAAATTCAGGTTGAGAACGGTCAAGTTCAATGACTCTGGCTTGATACTCAAGTTTGGGGAAGATAGCGTCGACGGTGGTTTGGCTCACGCCCTGTTCTAGTGCTTGTTCAGCCAATTCTGCCGTACATACGGAAAAGGTGTCCGATGCTGATACATGACATGCACTTAGCAACGATAAAGCGGCAACCCACTGCGTGCCTCTACTCATAAAACCCATAGTATAATTCCTGTATTGTCCGACTACATGCTATCGCATACTGACTGGCTAACGCGAGTAAAATTGTC
>CERR01016519.1_pt1 | contig 20225 bp, 10 predicted proteins | sample 530841 | NCBI WGS metagenome assembly CERR01 (sample SAMEA2621021, study PRJEB7988) | marine metagenome | biome: marine biome (ENVO:00000447); feature: surface water layer (ENVO:00002042); material: "saline water (ENVO:00002010), including plankton (ENVO:xxxxxxxx)" | depth 5 m | reverse complement strand
CACCGACGACGACAACGACTCGATAGCGGACGCCTACGACGACTGCGCGACCGGCGACACCGGCTGGACCTCCGACTCGTCCACGGACCACGACACGGACGGCTGCCAGGATTCCGCCGAGGACACGGACGACGACGGCGACGGCGTGACCGACGCCTCGGACTCGTGCCCCACCGGCGAGACAGGATGGACCTCCGACTCGACCACCGACAACGACGCGGACGGCTGCAAGGACAGCACCACCGAGGACCTCGATGACGACAACGACGGCTGGCCGGACACGGACGAGCTTGCCTGCGGCACGCAGTCCCTGGACCCCTCCTCGATCCCCCTGGACACAGACTCCGACGGGACCTGCGACGTGGTCGACACCGACGACGACAACGACGGCACGGCAGACGCCGACGACGCATTCCCGCTCGACCCGAGCGAGGACACGGACACCGACGGGGACGGGACCGGCAACAACGCCGACTCCGACGACGACGCCGACGGCTGGACGGACCTCGAGGAGGCGTCCTGCGGCACCGACTCCCTGGATGGCACGTCCATCCCCTCCGACAACGATGCTGACGGCGTCTGCGACGCCGTCGACCCGGACGACGACAACGACGGCACGGTGGACACGGAGGACGACTTCCCATTCGACTCGGGAGAGGACACCGACACCGACGGCGACGGGACCGGCGACAACGCCGACTCCGACGACGACAACGACGGCTGGGACGACTCCACCGAGACGGCATGCGGGACCGAGGCGCTCAACTCATCCTCCACTCCCGTGGACACCGACTCCGACGGGACCTGTGACGCCCTCGACACCGACGACGACGGCGATGGCTACGAGGACGCCAACGACACCTTCCCCCTCGACCCGACCGAGTGGGAGGACACCGACGCCGACGGAACAGGCAACAACGCCGACACCGACGACGACGGCGACAACGTCACTGACAGCCTGGACGCCTTCCCCCTCGACCCGACCGAGTGGTCGGACAACGACGGCGACGGGATCGGCGACAACGCCGACACCGACGACGACAACGACGGGCTCTCCGACACGATCGAGTTCGGGATGGGGACCAACTCCACCAACCCCGACACGGACGGCGACAACTACACGGACGGCAACGACACCTTCCCACTCGATCCGACCGAGTGGTCCGACTTCGACGGCGACGGGATCGGCGACAACGCGGACCAGGACGACGACAACGACTCATGGGACGACTCCGTCGAGGCCGACTGCCTCTCGGACCCGTTGGACAACTCCAGCATCCCGCAGGACACCGACATGGACGGCGACTGCGACGAGGAGGACACCGACGACGACGACGACGGCACCCTCGACATCGATGACGACTTCCCGCTCGACCCAAGCGCGGACACCGACACCGACGGCGACGGCATGCCTGACACCATCACGGGCAACTCCACCACAGGGCTCATCGAGGACACCGACGACGACAACGACGGGTGGGACGATCTCACCGAGACCGGATGCGGGTACGACCCCCTCGACTACGAGGACGTCCCGCTGGACACGGACAACGACACCTACTGCGACACGCTCGACGCCTTCCCCAACGACCCGGACGAGTGGGCTGACTTCGACGCTGACGGCTACGGGGACAACGGCGACGCCTTCCCTTCGGACTCCTCCGAGTGGGCGGACACTGACGGTGACGGGATAGGCGACAACGCCGACCCGGACGCGGACAATGACGGATGGCTCGATACAGAGGAGAACCAGTGCTACTCCGATTGGCTCAACTCCTCCTCGGTGCCCAGCGACTACGACTCGGACGGGCTATGCGATGACATGGACTCGGACGCGGACGACGACGGCTGGTCCAACACCGACGAGGGCAATTGCCTCACGAACTCCCTGGATGAGACGAGCGTCCCCACTGACACCGACGGCGACGGGCTGTGCGACCAGGTGGACCCGGACGACGACGGCGACGGCTTCTTCGACGCTGACGACGCCTTCCCGCTCGATCCCTCGGAGTGGTACGACACCGACGGCGACGGGGTTGGCAACAACGCCGACCCGGACGACGACAACGACGGCTGCATGGACGTCTCAGACGACATGCCGCTGGACGACACCGAGTGCACGGACACCGACGGCGACGGAATAGGCGACAACGCCGACCCGGACGACGACAACGATGGCTTCCCAGACCCCCTCGACGCGTTCCCATTGGATGCGTCCGCCTACCTGGACACCGACGGGGACGGCATGCCAGACTCCATCTTCGGGAACTCGACCACAGGACTCGTCGAGGACATAGACGACGATAACGACGGGTACAACGACACCGACGACGCCTTCCCCACCGATCAATACGAGTGGGTTGACACCGACGGCGACGGGGTCGGCAACAACGCGGACCCGGACGACGACGGCGACAGCTGCGTCGACACGCTCGACGCCTTCCCGCTGAATCCCGCCGAGTGCTATGACACCGACGGCGACGGGGTCGGCAACAACGAGGACACCGACGACGACAACGACGGATGGCTCGACAATACGGAAGCGGTCTGCGGCACATCCGACCCACTGAACGCGTCCTCCGTCCCTGACGACTGGGACGGCGACGGGGTATGCGACCTGATAGACTACGACGACGACAACGACTCGTACGTCGACACTTCAGACGCGTTCCCGTACGACCCCTGCGCTGCCGTAGACACCGACGGTGATGGGTATCCGGACTGGATATTCATGAACTGCAACACCACGCTGATCGAGGACAACGACGACGACGGCGACGGCTACGAGGACGCCAACGACACCTTCCCCCAGGACCCACTGGAGTGGAAGGACCTGGATGGCGACGGGATAGGCGACAACGCCGATACCGACGACGACGGCGATAATGTCCCGGACCAGTTCGACGCATTCCCGACCAACTCCACGGAGTGGGCCGACAATGACGACGACGGGATCGGTGACAACGCCGATACCGACGACGACAACGACGGCACCCCTGACGATGACGACGCGTTCCCTATGGATGACGGCGCAGATACGGACACTGACGACGACGGCAAGCCAGACACCCTAGCATCGGGATACAATGGCACGCTGATAGAAGACCTCGACGACGATGGCGATGGGGTTCTGGATATCTTTGACGCCTTCCCGCTGGACCCGACTGAGTGGTCTGACACTGATGGCGACGGAACGGGCGACAACCACGACGCCGACGACGACGGTGACGGCTGGTCCGACAACGACGAGCTGATCTGCGGAACCAACACCCTAGACAACTCCAGCTTCCCACCAGACAGCGACGGTGACGGGATATGCGACTCAGAGGACGACGATGACGACTCCACCACTACCCTCGGCGGACGACTCATCGACATAATCTACCAGCCTGTCATGATGTGGATGCTAATGGTGGGCGTCGCACTCAGCTTGGTCATGGGGATGACTGCCACCGGACTCGCACTGAGAAGGGACAAGGACCTTTTGAGCGACACCTCGAGGAGTCTGGACAGGGCAACCTCGGATATTGAGGACGCGTCATGGAAGAGGACATCGTCCGTGGCTATTTACGCACCCCCCTCGAAAGCACCCCCTGTAGATTCCCAGGCCAGTAGGCTCAGTGAACTGATAGATCAGGGATATTCCCCCGAGGTCGCCGAGGCAATAATGGAAAGCGAGAAATAGATTATTTCAGGGGGGCCTATGGCCCCCCTGTCCTAAATGCGAGATCAAGGCTGACGTGAGCATGTCTATATCGGGAACACCTTAGTATACGCCCACTGAGGGGTGTCATGAGGGCAATAAGAGTTGAATGCGCCTTCGACAAGATCGAGAACGACCCCCGCGGCCAAGCATCCCTATCTTGCATCAGTTGGGACTTCAGATCAACACTGGGTTTCTATGATGGCAGGATGAGGATATTGTGCGAGTGCATCACATTGGGAAAACCATGCCCTCCTCCGGGATTCTCCATTGGAGGGATAACCATGTTGCAAATCCTAGAGGCTTGGGAGATAGGAACGCTCAGGCACCACCTAGTCGTGTTAGAGTTCTCCGAGGATCTACTTGGTAGGCACTTTGACAACAAGGACATGGCAATCCTCGCAGGAACCAACCTCACCAGCAAGGGCATGGTCATCCAGCTTGCCGGAAGACAGGAGCTGATTATGGGCTTCATCAAGGATCTGAAAGGACATATTTCAGTAGATAGGATTACCACGGGCCGGGGTTCAATCGGCATGGTCGAGTCGGGACCTACCCTCCAGCAGCTAAGGATATTGAAGACGGCTCACCACTACGGTTGGTACGAGACCCCCAAGAGGATTTCGATAAGGGGGATAGCCGAAAAGATGGGTCTGTCCAAGTCCGCCGTAGCAGAGCAGCTGGTAAAGGCCGAGGGCACCGTGATTGGTGACTATATCGACTCCTCTTCCTAGGATTTCGGACTTGTCCGGGCAATCACTATGCTGACGGAGGGCCTTCGACAGCCATGGTTCGAGCCACCGCCAGAGATAGTAGCAGAGTAGAAGTCACGAGAAATAGCAAGAAATCGAAGATGTCCATGCTGATAACGGCAATTCTCGTAGCTTCCCTGTTCGCACCCTCCATATCGCTCGGCCAGCTCTCCCTCGAACCAGAGCAAACCAGGCACTACACCGCCAACAACACCACTGACGAGGCAGCCACCCAAGCCCTCCTCTCGAACCTGAATACATCCAATCCGATAGAGGTCACCGGAATCATGGACGACCAAGGTAGAGTACACCTAGTTTGGATTGAGAATGGCACGTCACCGATGCTACAGTATGCCCTGATCTCCACAAACGGGGTCGATTCTGTGCTTATTGCCAACACCCTTGTCGGGCAGAGCAACTACACAGAGGTCTCCAGCCCTTCGATGGTCCTCGACTCCGACAACAATGCGCACATCGTTTGGGCAATCACCGATGTCGAGATACTTTACTCGATATTGGACCCTTCCGAGGATGACCAGGACGGCTCGACGGGCGATGTTTACAACATTACGCTCACCAGCGAATACATCATCGCCGATGGAACCGGCATTCGTAACGATCCTGACATAGCAGTCGACTCGAATGATGCCATGCACATAGTCTGGGTCGATACGTACGACCCTCAGGGACTCTACTTCGGGACCCCACTAATCTACTACAAGATGGTCGCAATGAACTCCACCGGAGGTGTCGAGGTCGTGATCAACAACACACTCGTCACCCCCGCACTAGGGTACAAGGGCAACCCCGCAGTTTCGATAGGCGTCAACAACACGGTTATTGTGGTGTGGGAGGACACCCGTGGAAGCCTGATTGAGTACGTAGGACTCCTTGACACATCGGGTTCGATGACCGCCGAGTGGGAGGACATGTGCGCTGTCTTCTACGGAGGAAACCTGACCAGCGGCGAGTATTTCCAAGGAGTGAAGCCACTGCTGGAGTCAGCAAGCATCACCGTTCTTGAGACACTCTATGCCCTGAGCGGACAGATGGCACATGCATCCGGCCACAAGAACTGCGAGGACGGTTACGCCGCTGGTGGAAATGGGACCGCAGGGCCAAGAACCGACTACCTCGGGCAAATTCCGACAGACAACTCCGGCGGAATCAGGGCACTCACTGAGGTCGTTTACAATGAAAGCGCTCTCAGCATCCCCACTGACTGGGGCTACTACAGTGAGATGTGGGGCCCAGGATCGACATGGGCCTGCACCTCATGGAGGGACTACTCGTCAATGACTCCCGGAAATCCACCCTCATCCGCAGACCACTCGTGGAACCCAAATGCTACCAAGCTGATTATTCCTGTTTCCGATGAAGGGCCATATGGCGGATCCGGCAATGGCTACCAGGCCCAGGAAGCCGATGACAACCAGAGTATTAGAGAGGCTCATGACGCCTGTGTCAATGCGGGGATCATCCCGATTCCCATAGCTGGAACAACTTCCTACGGCGCTAACACCATTTGGGCCAATGACACCCACGTCCGATCCCATATGATGGACCTAGCACAGTGCAATGGGAACTTTACCGGCCTCGCAGACAGAACCTGTGACGGACTGACCACAGCAACAAAGGACGCGGGAGGCGAGATGTTCCTCTACCCATCGGACAACATGGCCAACTTCGAGGGGGACTTCGAATCGGGATACCTAACCAATGGATGGGGCTCCTCGAGCTCCTCGGACACATGGTCGGTGGAAGCAGCCGACAATGGATTGGTATATTCCCAGGCCAATCTGTGTGACATAGGGGGGACCACAGGCAATCCATCCTTCTACTCAGTCTCCTGCAACTACACACACCCGGCTGGAGAGACGGTAGACCTGACTGTGAACGTGGACAACTGGGCTTCTGAGTTCAGCATGGATGTCATCCTTCCCGACGGCACAGTCGCCTCCTTCAACAGCAGTTCAGTGTACAACCAGTACAGCGGCGTCCTAGTGAGCTTCACTGGCGCTGGGAACTACACGATCTTCCTGAACGATACCTATGGGGATGGGGGCACATCCGTATCAGCTGACTACACCTACGTTTCAGCCACAAACCCATCTTCAACGCCAATATCCGGATCTTACTCCGCCCAATCAGGCGCAATAACGCATGGGGAGGGCACAAACCTCGAGTTCACTGGAGTTCTGGCTAATGGAACTGTGAGCTTCTCCTACAACGTATCATCCGAGGCGGGATACGATTTCCTCAAGTTCTACCTCGATGGTATTCAACTGGCTCAGTGGTCCGGGTCTCAGAGCGGGAACTTCTCGACCCCGGTCTCCCTAGGTCAGCATACGCTGAAGTGGACCTATGCAAAGGATGGAAGCGTCAGTTCAGGAAACGACGCAGCATGGATAGATGACGTGATCATACCGGTTGCGAACTACACGGACGAGGTAAATGCACTAGTCCAATCCATCATAGCGCTGACAACGAGCAGCGGCTCAACCGAGACATACCTGTCCGTACTAGATCCATATTCCATGATTAACAACCCAAGAAGCACTTGGAGCTTGGGCGACCCAGGTCACGGCGTGGACTCCGAAACAGGAGAGTACGTGGAGGACACAGGACCATCTGTAGACTACGTATGGCAGGATGGAATCGGTTGGAGCACTATCGGCCACTTGGTGATAGTGAACGACACCCGCCTCACCAACGGTCATGGCTGGAGCGTCAGCCCAGAGGTGAACAGCGACGACAATGGTAACGTACACGTCGTCTGGGTCGACGGCCGCTCCGAGGAGCATAGTCGCACCGCCCCATCCCAATTGCACTACATGCAGCTAGACCTGTCTCGCGCCGGACCATTCGATGGTGAGGTGGACGGACTGGACCTCAGTACTGTCTCGGTTGTCTCAGACTCACTCGTCCCAGGCTCCGACATGACTTGGGGGGCTAACCCGAGAGTGGACTTCGATAACGATGGCTCCGTGCATGTCACATGGTTCGAATCATCCCCTGACGCCGCTGATGGAGAGGGGGTCGTAGAGCTCCGATGGACCAGGATTACAACACCACAGCTCGATCAAAACGGCCAACTTCCACTTGGTCAGAGCTTAGATGAAGCATATGGCGTAATCAACACCAGGATAATTGCCCAGAGCACAAGCAATCTGATGGGCGTGTTCGGGGATGGGATAAGCTCCGGATCACAGCCCATTGTCAACTTCGATTGGCCAAACAGGGACATTGTTTGGACTACGCCCGAATGCGAGGAATCGGAGACCGTCACAGAGGACCAGTGGGACGTATGCATGTGGTCAGAGAACGTGTATCAGATGGATTTAGAACCGGCTGAAAGCCAAGAGGAAGAGATCACGCTTTATCCAGGAGAGGCTACTACGGTCAACCTCATACTAAGGGGAATCACCGTCCCAGGCGGAAGCGACATAGTAATTGCAGACTCTTCGGAGGTACCGCTAAACTGGTTCTTCGACATAGGCTTCTCTGGGAACTACCAGCCCACGACCACGTTAGTGGAGGGGATAAACTCGGACCTGGACCTCTTCTTGAGAGCACCCAGCCTAAGGGACGTCAACCAAGACCAGTCCTTCGAAGTCACGGTTTCGGTAACCTCGTCCACGATGGAACAGGCCACAACCGATACCACCGTCTTCGTTAATCTGGTCAACGAGGGAGACTGGGATGATGACGATATGGACGGAATACCAGATTGGGACGATGACTGCCAGTTCGGTGACACTGATTGGACATCGAACTTCCAGTTCGACCATGACTCTGATGGCTGCCGAGACTCCACTGAAGACATGGATGACGACAACGATGGACTACTGGACTCCGAAGACTCCTGCCCATCTGGTGTCATTGGCGAATACCTCGATGCTGACGCAGACGGCTGCGATGACCTCACAGAGGATCCAGACACTGACGGCGATGGCGTGGAGAACCACCTGGACCAATGCCCGAACGGGGCACAGTACTGGGCGGACTTCGCAGAGGACCACGACGGAGATGGCTGCAGAGATGGCGATGAGGATAACAATGACGACAACGACCCGTTCGAGGACTCGGAAGACGAGTGCCCCAAGGGAGAGGTCGGTTGGTCCGATCCAGTTTTCGACAATGATCAAGACGGGTGCCATGACCTATCAGAGGACAGAGACGACGACAACGATGGGGTCCCAGACGGGAACGATCTATGCCCTCAGGGAATGACATTGTGGTTCTCCGAGCCATCCGGCGATTTCGACAACGATGGCTGTCACGACCTTGTAGAGGACGCTGACGACGACAACGATGGGGTCCCAGACGAAATCGACAGTTGCCTGATGGGACTGTCCAATTGGAAATCGACTCTGATAACCGATTGGGACTCCGATGGCTGTCATGACGAGATGGAGGATGCGGACGACGACAACGATGGCATACTGGACCACGCCGACCTTTGCAAGCGAAGCACCCCAATAGGCCCAGGCGTTGATTTGGATGTCGATGGGTGTAACGATGAAACGGAAGACTTCGATCTGGACAACGACGGGGTAGAAACCCGTTCGGACAACTGCGAGGACGACCCAACATCCGGATGGGTATCGACTACATCGAATGACGCTGACCAGGACGGGTGTGTTGACATAGAAGACTGGGACGACGACAACGATGGCGTACCTGACCCTATCGACGACTGCCCTTCAACGCAATTCTTGACGGTCGACATGGATCAAGATGGCTGCATGGATGACACTGAGGACGATGACGACGACAACGATGGCGTACCCGACAACAGGGATCGCTGCCCTACTGGCATTATGAATTGGAACTCAGACAGATCAACTGACATCGATGGCGATGGTTGCATGGACTCAGTAGAGGACGACAGCGTTCCTAACGCATTATTGAGCACCATCAGCGGGAGCTCCTTTGCAACTCTGATGGTAGCTAGCTCATCGATTCTCCTGATTGCCGCTGCCGTAATGGCTAGGAGCAGATCGAGCCCCATGAGGAGGTTTTCCGACGGTACATGGGAAGTCGAGTCTAACATGTTCCAAGGAGACAATCCCAGCCTTACTTCAGCCGAAGAAAAGGAACAGGGAATACGAAACCTCTCGGATATGGGATACTCTTTCGAAGCAGCGAAGGCAATACTCGAGAATGCACAGATGGCCAGGGAAGATGAAAGAAGGAAGAGATGAACGACATTGAACTAATTTCATAACCACATTGGGTCACTCAATGACGAGGGATGGTATGAGGGCAGTAAGAATCGAATGCCCGCCTTCCGCCTTTTTGGGCAACCCTATCGCCGCCGCTGCGTCCAATTTTATAACATGGGACTTCCGTGGAATGTTGGACAGTGTAGATGGAAATATCAGGATGATGTGCGAATGTGTTTCCTCTGATTCACAATGCCTTCCTGAGGGATTCTCAGTAGGGGGCGTAAAGATAGTCGAGATAGTGGAAGAATGGAGCACTCCCTTCCTATCACACCACCTTGTCATACTCGAATTTGACTCCCAGAAGTTCGGTGGAATGCTCAATGGAAATGACATTACGCTGATGTCTGGTACCAACTTCACTCCGTCTGAAGGACTAGTGATTCAGGTAGTCGGGAGACAGCTTTCTCTTGTGGCACTCCTAAACCAAATGAGAGCCGCCGTCCCAGTCGAGAGGATCACATCGGCAAAGAGAAGCGATGGGATCACCACTTCCGGGCCAACACTACAGCAACACATGATTGTAAGGGCAGCGTTCGATAATGGATGGTATGAGATTCCCAAGAAGACCTCCATCAGGCAACTAGCAAAGAAGCTAGGGCTATCCAAGTCAACATTGGCCGACCAATTGATCAAGGCAGAGAGTGAGATAGTCGGGGACTTCCTTGGAAAGTCCAACTAGAACGAGTCGATCCTTGTCTGAATTCTCCTGTTCACGAACCACGATTTTTCCAATTCGCCAGGCGAGGAAACCCTACTCGAGATGAATCTAACCGCCTCATTCACCGAATCGAACTTCCTCCCATTCCCCTTCAGAGCCTCCCTCACGGTCTCTCGAATAAGCCAGACACCAACCGGCGCCCAATAACCGGGGCCGATATCCCTCCAAATCATACAAGCTCCGGATCTACCGATCGAATCAAGGTACTCCAATACCCCCAATCTCGCGGAGTAGTAAGCTCCAGTCACCCTGCTCGCATAATTGGTTCTAGGACGCCCCTCTTCCCAGTCCCCCAGAACGCTGCCCCCGTCCGACCAAAGAGAGCCGCCCGTCCAAGCCTCCATCATGTGGAAGGCCCACGTCCCCGGAGTGACCATGATGTGGAAGTGGTTGTCCAGGTAACTTGCTTCAAAGACGAGCACCTTGTCCAACGACGGAAGGTCACGGACCCTCTCCCAGAGCCTCTTGCCCAGTGTATCATCGGTTGCAGTAATGCCCCACCTAGTTGGAACCAGCTTCCTGCTCCCGGCCTTGCCCAATAAGCCAGAAGACAGCATTCTGGATATTTGGACCTCCCCTGTGCCTGATTCGACTAGCTCACCCATGGCATCCGATGCTAGAACATCGACCTCCCCCGTTATCGAGTCGATCTTTCTGGATACACTGGCATGACCAATAACTTCTGCCCGAAGTACCTCTCCAGATGGGCCCAAGGGCGTGCTCATGCTGTCGAAGGTCGGATTACCGCCAATCGTAACCGGCTTCGCAAAGTCAAGCTCCACATCCACGCTGGAAGAAGCCTTGGCAATCAACTGGGTGGCCTCTAGGACTAAATCAGGACAAACAGCGCTTGAAACCCCCATTTTCCTTCCCCCAGTGACAAGATTGGCGTGCCTTGCAGCAACCTCCTCCAGTGGCCTACCAAACATCTCTGCTGGGTCGCCGAACGAATCTGTCGAATTATCATCAGGGGCCAGTGAAGCAGTTAGGCCAGCCCTCACATCAGGATATCCATGCCTACCGACAAAAATCGATGGAGGACTAGGTCCCGCCATCTCCAAAACTCTTGAAGTCCCTGAGACAGGCAGTCTGCTCCTCACTTCGACAAGCAGTGGACAGGGATCTATCCCGCACATCCCCTTGGTCCCTCTGCACTCTATGCACTCAGGGAACATCAATTGACAATCAAATCGAACGCTCTTAGCGATACCGTTTGGCGAACAGGTGTGGGACGGGATTGAAAGGGGCTCCATTCGTCGCAGGCCCATGGCAAAGATACCCGCCGTTATCCTACAGCAGTTCGTAGGTATGGGAGACTATGAGAAGACTCTCGCCATAGACAGAGCATCCAGGGAACTCAACATGCCAGTTTCCGAGATCCTATCCGAACTCAAAGAGTTTGAGAATGGACCATCGAAGCCCCCCCAGATGCCAAATCAGCCAGTTAAAATCCCAGAGAGGGAGTCCAAGTTCGAGCCCTCTGGAAACGAAGGAGAGGGCTCGCCAAACTTCCTACAAGATACGCACAAATACAGGTTCACTTACGACCCCAGCCAAACTGGGAGAAGAAGGCAAGAAGGAGTAGAGCAGGCCATACTATGCCCCCATTGTAGTGCCGCTCTGGGAATACCATCTACACGACCGATAAAAGTAACATGCCCATCTTGTATGATGGACTCAACATTCGAAAACTAGACTCCGTAGAATTGGTTCTCCATTGAGCCTTCTTCGTCTTCTGACAATGACTCCACCATGACGCTTAGGAGGTATCTTCCGAGGATTGCTAGTACTGGAATAGACCAAGTATCCGAGACCGATTTCACGCTTAGGTCCAATCCTAGTCCTCCCAGCATCCCCAATGCAACCTCATTGATTGCAGAAATCACGAAGTAAGCCACTGCCCCAGTAGCAAGTAGCATTACGCTCTGCCCTGTGAATGACCCCTCCTTCCATCTAAGCACACCCAGTGAAAGGAACAGAGAGAAGAACGCAACTAGGAACCAGGACAGTGCGTTGTCGATAGCTATCACCCAAACTGCGATGTCGTTATTCACCGCTCCAACCTCGAAGTCAGTAGAGTCGGGAAGGATAGCCGTCGCCCACTCTTGGATTTCTATCGATGTACCGTACAAGACCTGGATTACTGTGACCGCGGCAATCATCAGAGAGACCAAAGCTAAAGCCCACAAGAGCGATGTCAGCAGACTTCCACTGGCAGCGGAACGCATGTCCGCAAGCAGCCTTTCCAACTGTTGTTCCCAACCGAGCCCCTTTGCTAGCACCCAAATTCCGAAAATGAGTGGCATTGCACCAATCAACTTGGCTCCGTTGGGAAGTATCAGCCCAAGTCCAAGGATTATCATCACTGCTGCAATAGGAACTAGTAAACGAGCTCGCCAACGTGGATCCTCAATCGCCTTGACCACGTAGTAGTATGTGCTCTCGATCCCCTTCGACTGCCTTACAATAATCTTCTCAACGTGGTCAACCCTGACTCTCGATGTGATCATGGGAAGAGCAGCCTCGTCATCGGCCCCGTCCGTGATCAAGATGGCCCTATCTGGCTGGAATTCCTGAATCACTTCATCCAGCTGTATGGCGATCGCCCTGTCGCTACGCGCTCCTACCCTCACATCTCCTGTCAGAAGTGCAATCTGAACCTCGTCGTCCCCCACGGCCTCTTCATTCAGTTTATCGTGACGATGGAGGGCTCCCAGTATTGCGTTGGTATCCGACTCCTCCGGATCAGCTAGCCCCAGTCTGAGAGCTGCTGCCAGAGTGGCCTTCCTCCCGATTACAGGTCCTCTAATGCCGGCCTTTACCCCTAGGTCATTGTCCCTGTCAACGGTTAGAACTAGAGTCCGCACCATCTGACCACTCCCCCTCGACTGTTGATATCATCAATGACGCTATGAAGAATTGCCTGAAACGCTCCCCTTTGCCTCCGATTCCTGTGTCGGACCTGCCTCGGTGGGAGCCTGAAATCTACGTCTTTGCTTAGCTCTTAGATATTTTAGAGGATGCGTCATCCACTCTTGATCACATAGCCTATCGTCACCGATGTTTACCGGGCATCTAGCCGATGTTTTTAGGGACGCGCAACCATGCGGCGTGTATTCCCTCTCGTACACATGGGATACTTGGTAGGAAGTCGTTTCTGCATTGTAGTCCGGGGCACCCGAGAAAAAGGCGCAAGTCTGCTCCTGTGAATGCCCAAGTGATCTTGAGAATGATGCAAGGAAAACTCTGCCAACGTGATTCACGTTTACGCCTTGATTCAATTCGGAAACCGCGGACTCGAAGCAGGGGGGCCAATCCTCTCTGACTGCTGCGGACATTGGCAACTCTGCACTGACCCTTTCCGAGAGAAGTCCCGTAATCCTCTCCACGGGTTCTGAAAACAGTGCTGCAAACTCATCACTCATCCTTTCCATCCTCTCCCTGCAAGATTTGTCCAAGTATTCCCTGACACGCTCCTTCAGTAGCCTCGAGGTCCTCTGTCTGCTGTCTTCACCCGAAGATGCATTCATGCAAACCCACCCCTCTCTCAGAGGACGATTTGCGAGCCTCCAGTAGTTGCCAGAAATTCGAGGGCACAATTCGATGAAGTCAGACATTGGGACCCAATACTCAATCTCTCTGGTTCCACTAGATTGCTCCTCTTTCAAACCGGAGAGGTATGAAGTGGCTATTATGTCGAAATTATCTGTGTCCATTCCAAACAACTGGTCGGCTCTACTTGCCTCTCCTTCAATCCAGCGGGCAAGCAGACGCTCATCGAAGGACGCACAGACCACAAGCATAGCATGCAGGAATGAGAGGGACTCCGTCATCCTCCCCAAGTCGGTAGAGAGGTCAACAACCGTAGCAGCGTCAACCCCATCTCTGTGCATTACTGACTCAAGTAGGCGTAGCCTGCCCCTATTCCGTACGTCTTCCAACCAAGGAGCCTCAATCAGGTCCTCCACGGTAATCCCATTCTCACTGAGTACGGACCTCATGTGTTCCCTTCCCTGGGGGAGCATAGGATACCTCGAGAGGAGACCCAAATCTCCAATCTCAGGAGGGTTAAGGGGTATCGGCACAGTACTCAGTGTACAAAGAGGGTTCTTCAACACTCACCGAGCCCTTCCACTGGAGAGCACATGAAAGAGAGGCCGACCGATCTTACTCCAAGCAACACCGCACTCGTCCCAATGCAAGACGATATCCGGACTCATTTTGGTTGGAGTCTAGAGGACGATCAGAGGAGTGCCAATGACCTTCTCGACGCAGTTGAGTCAACGGAGATCGATGCATGGTCTAGGTTCCAGAGGTCATCCACGGTCGCTGGAATCCAACGTAGAATGGTCCTTCGTGAGCAAGAAGTTGCCATTTTGGGCGCCGCGATAGAGGTCGATGAGCTGATTTCTATCCTCGATGAACCTACCCTGTTAGTCGCTGCCGATGGTGCTACTGGGGTCCTATCTCTTCTCCCGGAGACAACCTCGGAGAGGGCATGGTCTAGACTTGCCTTCCTTGTTAGTGATGCAGATGGCGGTAATGGGACGATTGCAGCGGTCAAGAGGGGCATACCAGTCTTCCTACACGCACATGGTGATAATTCCGAGGATTGGCGAGAGCTTCTAGAAATAGCGGCCTCATCGCCCACGCCGCCCCCCCTCGTCCTCACGCACCAGACTCCCGGGATAATACAGGGCATGCATAATCCAGGAGGATTCACGGATGGCGACAGAGCCGCTTGTATTGTCAGATCATTGGGAGTCCCCCTCGAGAGAATCAGGATGCTTGGAACTAGGACGGATGTCGTCGGAAGATGGTCAGGGAAGACCGATCCGAAACAAAAAATTGTGAAGCTCGGATGGATGAAGAAGATACTGGATATCCTCGAAGTGGGTTTCTGATTAGATGAAGTCTTCCAGGGTCATCACTGTCACCGAGTCATTGCTGAATAGCGAATCCACACTTTCCGACATCCATCCGACCCTCTGTTTAGTATAATCGTCCACGCCGTAGCTTTCCATTACTTCCTTGGTCACTTTGATGTATTTCCGGACGGCACCCTCAGAAACAGTCAGAACCACATTCCCTTTACAGGACGACTCCCCATCCTCGGATCCAGAGAAACCGACAGAGCCGGCCACCCTCTGCACGCATTTTCCAGCCAATGGCATCCTTCTGTAGGAGTGGCCACATTTTACACAGCGCACCTTCTGCCTCGTGAAAGCCATCAGGTTTCCTCTCATATCAGGCAGGAAGTGGGATTCGATTACCTGAGATGCCACTCTCCTGACGCTGACAGACCGTAGACGACTTCCAAGAGCAAGCTGCTCCGTCATCTTGTCTTTCATAGTTTCCAGAGTCTTGTAAGCCGAATTGACGGGCCCCGCATCGAGCTCTCCCGAATCATGGGTCCATCCATACCCCCTGATGTCTCCTATGCTCCCAAGCCTATCGCTAACTAGGTCTACCAGAGAAGAAGCCTCATTGGGATGGGGCTGAGAAAGAGTCGCTTCGTAGAAGGATCTAGAGTATCCCCACGAGCAATCGACATTGAGTGCCTCCTTGTCAATCTCCTTGGGGTTCAATCTCGTTGTCAGGACCAGAGGGGCGTCCATCCTCCCGCCCCTACCTGCTGGAAGTATCTCCTTAGAGAAGTTCAGTAGACCATCTAGAAGGAGCATTATACTGTCCTCATCCCCATCGCAGTTTCTTCTCTTAGCGGCATGGAACAGTGGATGGGCGTAGCCCGCCGAGGAAGAAGTCCAACCGATTATCCTACAGAGGACCCCTCCTGAAGTGTGCGGTGCGAGCCCTATGGCCAGTTGCCCCACCAAGTCTGCTTCCGTAGATGCGTTGTAGAATGGCTCCATGTGATAGAACCTCTCCAGGAGGTCATCCACGAAGTTACATGTTGACAGGAGGTGCTCTATGGACTTAGTAGATGGAACGAAATCCTGTGGAAGAAGCTCTAGTATCTGGTCATCGGAAGAAACCTCTTCTCCGTACATATCATGAGTATAACCGAGGTCCGAGAGAATCTCCCATGGAGTTCCAATCTCGCTCGGCTTGAAGTGAGTAATAGGAACGTCACTCATGTCGTATCTCGCTGTTCCATCCCGGAATACCGACACACCATGCTTCGCTCTGAGGAGCCCCTTCTCCAATGGCTCGGGCGTCTGTGCTATCGAGATTAGTCCTTTTACGGCCTTTATCTTCTTTGGGAGCCTATCCATGCCCAAAGCACGCCTCTTGACTTCCATGATGGATGAGAGAGGCATATTCGTCAACTCTCCGCGTCTCCGCCGTCTGGTGCTCCTGCCCCTTCTCTCAATCGTCCTCCCTCCACATTCAACAGCGACATGTGGATCAGGACGATTATGGCACCTTATGTGAGGAGACTCCTTTCCACAATCCTCGCAAATCCTAGGTCCGAGCTGAACTCTTAGATTTCCCTTGGCTGAAGCGTGCCCAAGAAGCCTCTGAGGCCCACCATTCTCTGCAATCGGATAGAGTGCGTGAACCAATGGCTTCATTTCTCTGACGCCGGACTTCTCGGGCCTCCCCATCCTAGCTCCAACCCGACATGGGACAGAATTTTCCCACCTCATACTAGAGAGATTACGGACCAACCACAGACTCCTCTCGACCTCATGGTCGTCAAGGATCTTCCTCGAATTTCTGAGGGCAGTAGAATCTCTTGGCCCACTGTCGCCAATCTTCTCCGCTGCCTCGTCTCCGATGGCTTCAGTTTCCAAGGTATCTTTTCCAGACTGCATTGCCGCTGTTGTAGCTTCAAGCCTAGCTACAGCACGCTTGGCCTCTAGCCTCTCTAGCCTTCCTTCCTCTTCTGAAATAATTTGAATAGATTCCTCAATCGCTTCAATCCTACTTGAGATATGTGATCCTGACTCCACTATCGGAACAATCACTCCTTCCCTGCACTCTAGGCCCAAGCCATCAAGGAGACTCTCCCAATTTTTTGTAATAAGAATATCATCTCCATCGTGATAATGTTGCATCCCCAATGTCATCAGGGATGATTTGGTCACCCCGTGCATCCGGACTGATGTCCATCTAGGCCATCTTTCATGATCCCGCTCTTCGATTTCTAGCTCTACCGTTCTCCCATCGGGGCTCCAGCCCTTTGCAGCACCCATTATTCTGAGGGCCCCCTCATTCGCCTCAGAACCAATCAAAGCCTCGATAAGGTGCGGAGTGAATGATATCGGAAGGTCGGCCCACCAGAGGTTCCAAGGTGGAGGGACAGCAGTTCCGAAATTTCCACAAATCCCCTTACATTGATCCCATGTGAGATCCATATCCCTGAGGAAAACATACCAATCCCTACGGCGCCAACTCCTTTCGAGATCGCTCTCCCCTCCTCTGTTTATCGCTCCATTGAAAGGAACTCCCGGGGGAAGGCTGCCCCTCTCCCGCCCAAGTATTTCTGCAAACTTCAGTACCTTCTCTGGATGGTCGATTGAGTCCACGAGGTCCGCAGCCCACCAATCCCTGTTGTATGCCGATGGCACGAGGTCCTTGTTATTCTCCAAGAATTCGCCCAATCCCATCAGAATCTCTCCATTGTCCCAAATTGAGACTACTTCATTCCGGATGGAATCCCATTCACCCAATGAAGAAATCATCCGATACTCGCCGTCGGACAACAGTACTGTTGGCCCGTCTATGTCTATGCAGGGAGTCACTGCACAGGCCTTACCCGGCCTCTCTATCTTCATCTGCGTTCCAACCGAAATGAAGCCACCTGCCGCTTCCATCGAAATCGGATTCATACCTGCTGCTGCCAGACCAGTAGCACGACTGCGCCCGTACCTAAGTCTGAAACCCCCTGGTTCACCCGGCTCACCGAAAATTGGTCTCCCTGCTATGACATCGTCCATGTAGCGAGAGATTTTCGGTATCGTACGACTCTTGAAGTCGCTAGCCTTCCCTTCCTTGGGTTTCCCCTTCTCTGCGAATTGCGAGATGAAATCCCAACCAGGGATGTCCATCCTCTCGGTATGCTTGACGATCTTGGGGGCCTTTAGGCACAGCCCCTCCCCGATTACCAATAGCACTCCCCCTCTTACACGTGTCCTGAATGACCCATTCTCGTTCTGGACATTGCGGATCTCCTTGTAACCGGCACATTCCTGCCTTTCTGTCTCCTCACCATTGACCATCACAGGACACGCCCTGACTATCGTCTCGATCTCTTCGGGAGGAGGTTTGTACTGTAGCCCTACCCTGTATAGCCCAAACTCTTCCTTCACCCTCTCCACTTCCGGTGTTGACGGAACGTATCTCCCGATGCCAAGCTCCCTCCTGATCATGTCCCCTATCAGGACGCATAGTGCCTGAGCAGTACCTCCAGCCGCTCTTATTGGACCACAGAAGTCGATAGACAGAAACTCCGAACCATCGCCGTTGTTCAGAATTCGTACCGCCCCAATCCCATCTAGAGGAGCAACAAGAACGGCCTCTGTTAGTACTGCGAGACCCACTCTCAGGCCACAGTCTATTGCATCCCTGAGGTCACCATCCCTGACGTGCATTTTCTTAGCAACATCAACTGCAATCTGAATGGAGGCACTCTCCCTATCAGTGGACTCTAGCAGTTCACGGAGACCATCCTCAATTTTCAGTCCCTTGAGATAATCCTCCAGTAGCTTCTCGGTTCGACTGGCCAAATCCGCAGCTCTCGGTATCTCAATGTCCCTACTGAAGTCCAGACCCATAGATTTCGCCTTAGAAGCCAGTTGGTACTCAACCTCAGCCTTCTCATCGAGCCACTTCTGGTAGGAGGAAATTTCACCGCTCAAGCGCACTGAATCATAGACGGCACTCGTCCCGTTTTCTCTGCCCATCACCATACTCTCCGCTGCGAATATCTCCTTACCGGACTAGGCCGTCCAAGAACATTGACCGTAATCTCGGCCCTTTGGGCCGTTTACCATTGCGAACCTTCATGCGACTCTGTTGTCCCGGAGAGGGGGAAGAAGATGCAGTCCATCACCGCAGAGGAGGCGAAGAGCCGCTTAATTGACAGGGTCAGAGATCTGGCGTATTTGCATTCTCCAGACGATCTCTTCACCCTCGCCAGTGGGCGACAGAGTCCACACTTCTTCGATATGAAACCAGTAATGATGGATCCCGACTGCGCACATCTTCTAGGGGTCCTGATCCATGATCAATTGGACCTACTAGGAGGAGTAGAAGCAGTGGGCGGCCTCGAGCTAGGCGCAGTCCCGCTGGCTGCCATCGCTATAGCCAAGGCCGGAAGGGGCTCCACTCTTCGAGGATTCATGGTTCGCAAGGAGCCCAAAGGCAGAGGCGGCCGTAAGACAGGCAATCCCCCGGGGATAGAGGGTGCCACGATCAAGTCGGGCGATCGCGTCGTTTTATTGGAGGATGTCACAACCACTGGAGGATCGGCCCTGAAGGCCGCACAGATGCTGATTCAGATGGGCTGCGAAGTAGCGGCATGCATTACCATCCTAGATAGGCAGGAAGGTGGAGCCGATGCGTTCAGTGAAGCCGGAATAGACCTCAGGCCTCTTATTCTGAGGTCTGATGTGGCCGGTGATTGAATGGGCCAGCACGTGATTGACTCCGAGGGGAACCCATATCACCCGGATAATCTGGATAGGAAGGAGTACGTCGGAGCATCGGCATACTTCGATCTAGACCTCAGAGCGGGTGTCATTCTCGAGGTCGAGCATTTCCCTGAGATGAGGAAGCCATCCTACAAGATACAAGTCGACTTCGGACCTGTCATTGGAAAGATGTGGAGCTCCGCCCAGATAACCAACTACCCT
>CERR01121573.1_pt1 | contig 20410 bp, 21 predicted proteins | sample 530841 | NCBI WGS metagenome assembly CERR01 (sample SAMEA2621021, study PRJEB7988) | marine metagenome | biome: marine biome (ENVO:00000447); feature: surface water layer (ENVO:00002042); material: "saline water (ENVO:00002010), including plankton (ENVO:xxxxxxxx)" | depth 5 m | reverse complement strand
CAATGCTATTGAAGAGTATGAATACCTAGCAGAAATATTGCAAGAAAATATCTAATTTACCATTTTCGTGAATACATGAATAGAAGTAGTTGATGATTGACCGAGCATCTGCCTAAGGCGACAAATGAGGGTGAAATGATGGGAGAAGCTGTTGTTGCAATAACCGGCGCATCGGGTGCAAAATATGGAGTCCGACTATTAGAAGCACTATCCGTTGCTGGTTGGAAAACACATCTAATTGTCACTCGTGAGGGGGCACTGAACTTAGAATTAGAATGCGGAATATCTCCTCAAGATTTACAGAATGATTCGGTAATCCTTGAGGATAATAACAATCTTGCGGCAAGATCAGCATCGGGTTCAGCGCGTTTTGATGCCTACATAGTATGTCCCGCAAGTGGAACAACAATTGGTAAAATTGCAAGTGGAATATCAGATAATCTTGCTACAAGAAGTGCCTTAGTTGCGATGAAAGAGAGGCGGAAACTCATCCTCGTTCCCAGGGAATCACCCTACGCAACACCTCATCTCAGAGCAATGACTAATTTATCTGAATGGGGAGTGGTTATCCTCCCTGCAAGCCCAGGATTCTACAATAAACCACAAAGTCTCGAAGACATGATTGACTTCATTGTTGCAAGAATTCTGGATCAATTGAATATCGACCATGATCTAGGAAAACGCTGGACTGGTGAAGAAATCGGCTCTGCGTGAATCGATTAAAATTAACTCACATACCGGTTGGGTTGAAAGGTAGGAGTTTTTTCGAATGATTCGAGGAATATTATGTCGGACTGGCAATCACTAACAGTTCAGGAACTCAAAGAGGAGTGTAGAAATCGTGGTCTTCCGACTAGTGGAAAGAAAATAGAACTAGTTTCAAGATTACAAGAAAGCGATACTATCTCAGACGTAATCAATGCAGAAATGATTGAAGATGATTGTTCTGAAACATCAAAATTCGGTATTGACCAAATAAAAAAATTGCCAGTTTCCGTTCTAGCAGTAATTTCCATTTTGTTGATTGGAACAATGGGAGGAGTAGTGATTTACGGTGATGACCTTATTGATTGGGTCCAAGGAGAGCCTGATTACAACCTGATTGATTTTGATTCGACTAGTGCTAGAGGTTACGCCCAAAGTTTGGTTGACTTAGGACATCCAGAATGGGAGGGAAGAATGTCGGGGACTATTGAGGAGCATAATACTGCAGATTTCATCAAAGCAAATTTCACAAGCATGGGCATTCCATCTACTTTGGAGGACTTTGATGTCCCTATGTTTGTGATTGATCAAAACCCGGAATTATCAATTTGTCATGCCGGAGACATAGGTCAAACATTTCCTGCCTTTGCTTGTGGACCAACTGATGTGAATGCTGAATTCATTAATTTTGAACATAGAAGCGATTTTGTGTTACAGGGATATTCAGGTTCTGCATTTATTCGATTTGTTGATGATGTAGATGTTGTTGATTTAGGAACTGGAAACAATACTGCAGATTGGGCTAGTGCCGCAGGAGCAGTTGTGTTGATACACATGACTAGCGAAACTGAATCTAACACAGAATTATTCAAGAGAGCATCAGAAAATGACATTGGGGGCCTAATTATCATAAATGAAAGACAAAATTGTGATGAAATAGTCACAGGAGATTGTGTTCCTTATTTCAAGTCTGTCGATATATCCGCGATAGACAATATTCCAATCGACATGGGGTTTGTTATGGTCAGCAAAAGTGTGGGTCAGATTATTATTGACAATGTCATTAACCAAGATGGTCGTTTAGAATTCATGACATATGTTGAAAATGCTGGGGACGCGACAGTAAAGGTCCCTTGTGGAATAATCCAAGGTCAAACTGACTCATTGATAATTATTGGAGCACATCACGATACCGTATACATGGCACAAGGCGCAGTAGATGACACATCAGGTACTGCAACCGTACTAGAAATGGCTAGACAATTTGGATTAATCGAAAGCTTACAAGGTGCGCCAAAACACACAATTTACTTCTGTACATGGGGGGGTGAAGAAGAGGGGCTGTTTGGCTCTACTGCTTGGGTTGACAAACATAAATACAATCTATACGAGAATTTGGAACTTTACATAAATCTAGACATGAATCATGTAGATGCAGAAAGAAACTCTGGAGTTACTCTTTTTGGCAACCACAACACACATGTCAATCATATTCGGGGAATATCTGAGAAGTTTAAGTCAGAATACCCAGAACTTGCAGAAGTATACAACATCCAAGTCCGTAAATTAGACGATACTGAAATGCCGAATAATTCTGACCATGCCCCTTTCGTATACAATATCGATGATGACATATCGGATGGGAAAAAATACGGGCACGCCGCTGTTTGCTACGGATCAGGGTCTTACGAATATCACACATATCTAGATAATATGGACAGATTCAATGAAGAAAGCCTTGCAGTCTCTGGAATAATCTATGGATCATTAGTTTACTACCTTGCCTATGGAGAATAAAGCTCAAGCTTCTAGATGATTCAAAATTGCCTCATAATCAGGTTCTATGCCTGGATTTTCCGCAACCCAAGCATAGGAAATTTTTCCTACCTCATCGATAACAAATACCGACCTTTGTGCAGCTGTATATTCTGGCATAACAAATGGGATTTCGACACCATATGCTCGAGTTGCTTGACGATTTGTATCAGATAGTAATGGGAAGTTGATTTCATTCGCATCAGCAAAAGCCGCATTGGCAAAAATACCATCAACAGAAATGCCGAAAACTTCCGCTTCGGCGGTTTCCATACGATTCATTGAATCCGAAACTGTGCACATTTCTTTTGTGCAAACACCCGTAAATGCTGCTGGATAAAACAGTAAAACCACTCGGTTACCAATTGAGTCAGAAAGTCTAACCATATTCTTGTCAAAAGCCATCAATTCGAAATCCGGCGCCATGTCGCCTACAGATACCATATTACGCCCGAGTAGACATGTAATTTCAAGGTCGCGTGGCTCTACATTCGCTGAGGTGAGGCGATTCCTAACAAATCAAGTCCGGTTTGTAGGGTTCGAGCAGTTAAGTCGCATAATGCTAACCTGCTCTCTCTTAGTTGATCTTCAGACCCGAGAACTGGGCATGCTTCGTAAAACGATGCGAAAGCCTGAGCGATAGTGTGTAATTGAGTCGCTAATTTATGTGGAGAGTGGCTAAGACATGCTGAATCGAGTGATTCTGGGAACCTGATTAATGCTCTTCCAAGATTTAATTCTCTGTCTTCTGATAGATTAATCGACGCTTGTCTAGTAGATTTTCTGTCAATACCCTCTTTGGAGAAAATACTGCATATTCTAGCATGGGCATACTGAAGATACGGTGCAGTATTTCCATCGAAGGAAAGCATTTTTTCCCATTCAAATGTGTAATTGTTGTTTCGATCTGTGGAAAGGTCCGCATATTTTATTGCTCCAATCCCAAGCATTTCGGCAACTTCTGCTCTATCCGTTTTAGAAAGGCTGGGGTTTTTGTCGGCCACTATAGAATCGGCTCTCTCTACGGCTTCCATCAACAAATCATTCAGATGCACTGCGCCACCAGTTCTACTTGCTAATTTTTTACCATCCGTCCCCATTACCAACCCAAATGGAACATGAATAGCCTTTACTCCATCATCCATTAATTTCGCTTTTCTAGCAACCTCGAAAACCATTGCAAAGTGTTGTGCCTGTTCGGCTCCCACAACATAAAGAAATTCTCTACTTCCAACATTTTCTATTCTATCCAAAATACAGGCTAAATCACTAGTTGCGTAATTATAACCCCCATCTGCTTTTTGGATAATTAATGGAAGTGGATCTCCCTCACGATTAGTCCAATTGTCAAGGTAAACTACCTTTGCACCTTCACTTTCTTCAAGTAATCCGGCATCCTCAAGTTTGTCTAAAATTAATGGTAAAGTCGCCTCATACTTGGATTCCCCTGCTATATCCTCATTTGTCAGCAATACATCCATTCTCTGATATACCTCATTAAAGTGTATCAAGGATTTATCCACTAGCATTTGCCATAATTCAATGGTTTCAGGTTCACTTGCCTGCATCCTAACTACCCTTGCTCTAGAACGAGTTGCGAATTCAGAATCAGAATCAAACTTGATCCTTGCATCTGAATAAAATGAATTAAAATCAATAAAATCTGAGTTAGAATCTAAACCTAAATCGATTAGATGTTCGATTAGCATACCAAATGGCGTACCCCAATCTCCGATGTGATTTTCAGCTACAATCTTGTGGCCCTTGTGAGTTAGCATTCGATTTAACGCGTCCCCAATCACAGTTGATCTAAGGTGACCAACATGCATGTGTTTGGCAACATTTGGTGAAGAATAATCTATGACAATTGTCCTAGTTTCTTCAATAGATACACCAAGGCGTTCGTCGGATAACGAATTTTGTAATTTATTGGAAAGCCATTTTTGATTAGCTGAAAAATTAAGAAACCCATTCACAGAGGTAACCTCACAAATCTCTGATGCTGAATCACCTAACTTATCTAGAACATCATCGGCTATATCCAAAGGAGATTTTCTCAAAAACTTAGACAATGAATGGCAAGGCATCGCAACATCAGCAAAGGATGTATCAGTAGAACTAGAAACTAGGTCTTTCCAGTCTGATTCCAAGAGACCCATTTCGGACATTACCGGGTTTAATATGGGGTGCAATACCTCAATTAAATCACGCATTTTTCAACCTCAAGTAAGAGAATACCTCAGTAAAGCGGCTATTCCGCCGAATGAGGTGTACAAAGTGGCTCCTTCTTCCGAATCCAAAGAAATAAGACTGACTTTGGCGGATGTGTGACCCGCCAATTCAGTTAATTCATCTATAATATCGCGAGTTCTTTTTGGATCTTCTCTGACGTCTTCAGATTCACACTTCGGACAGTTCGGAATCTCTGAGCGGCTATTCTGTGTAGATTCCCATTGATGAGAACAGTGTTTGCAATTCCACCCAACACGTCTCTTTCTAAGGCCTTCAGATAACAGAAGTGTATCTACTGCTCCTTGATCGAGTGCTGACCTTATCATCATCTCACCGTAAGTGGCCTTTGGATGTGCTTGCATAACCTCACGAAGAAAATTATCGACTAATTCTCTCTCTGCGTCTAGTTCTATCTGATCCATTAGGTTACCAGCTCTCTGAACTAATTCTCTTAACCCACTCTCATTGGAATATCCAACGTCAAAAAATGGTTCTCGTATTAACTTCTTGACCTCATGATGGAAGTAGTCATTTCTAATCACGAAATCTTTCGTATGTCCAGGCCCACCAATGATAATACCTTTGATATCAGACAAATTTGGAAGCCAATAATTGCAAGCATGCTCGGTGGCCCTTTTGAAAAAATTATGAGCGGCTTCTTCGATTAAACGCTCGAATCTCTGAGCAGATTGGCCTCCTTGTCTGTGTTTGCCCATTATGTTTGATTGTAATTCCTCTTGACAATGAATCCTTTTGCCGCTAGCGATTCCATAAGCAGCTTCACCTCTGTCGATAACAAACAAACCATATGAGGTACGATCGATTAGCATATCTTCTAATTGAGTCAATTCAAAAGTTGAGTCACAGCGGTACCGGAACGAACCAAAAATCTCAGGAGGGTCATCGATTACAACTGTAACCAATCGAGTTTTATTGTTTCCAACAATTACATGGCCAACGAAAATGGCAATACCATTTTCTCCTGCATTTTTGTATCGATTCAATACTGAAATTGCAGATTCAATTGCATCTCCAACGTGCTTTCGTGTTAATTTTGATTTGATATTTGCTGCTTGTGCAGACTCTTGACTAAGTTGACCACGTACATCACTGATCAATCGATCTGGAGGTATAATTACTGTAACCAATTCAGTACCCATGCCTCTCATATTTTGGAGCTCGCCTAGTGTTTTCTTGGTTCGCAGTCTTCTCTGCTGCAACTCCAAGTCATCTGCCATCGCTAAGCCTCTTGGCTCAAGGCCGTAGTGAGAGGCATTTCAACCCTCTCGCGTGTATCCAACAGAAGGCATTGAAAGGGGCACTCACCCCCGGATGCACGATGGCGACGATAGTCCTTGCACTCGGAGGCAGCCTTTTGAGGCCCGAGGTGGAAGAGCGTCATGCATGGTTAGAGGAATTAGTTTCCATTATTCGGGACAGGGTTTTGGTCGATGATAGAATAGGAATTGTTGTTGGAGGTGGTGCGCCTGCTCGTGAGGGAATTTCTCTGGCAAGACCAATTATCGATAACGAAGACCGTCTTGATAGAATAGGCATTGCAGCTACTCGACTAAACGCCACTATTGTCAGAGAAGCATTAGCCGATGCTGGAGTTATGGTTTCGGGAACAATTGCCCATTCAATTAATGAAGCAACAATGCTTTTTGATGAAAGACCAGTTGTTGTTATGGGAGGCACAAGACCGGGGCATACGACAGATGCTGTCGCGATTCGATTAGCAATCGCAAGTGAGGCCGAACGTTGCATAATTTGTACCAATGTCGACAGAGTCTACGATTCTGACCCCCGCACAAATCCTCAAGCAAAATCCTATGTCCAGTTAACTCATGAAAAATTGCAAGAAATAGTCGGTCCCGCAAAGCACACGCAGGCTGGTCCTTCAGGAGTTGTAGACCCGATGGGTGTAGCTGATGCAACAGTTGCTAATTTGACACTATGTATTTTAGATGGTAGAGAATATTCGCGAATCAAGTCCGCAATTGAAGGTGATTCATTCAACGGAACGATTGTTGAGACTGAAGAAGAGGAGTGAATAATCTTGGGCAGGAAAGAAAGGATAGCAAAAGCAGCTACCAGGACAGCCTCACAAGTTAGGGAAAATGCTGCCAGAGAAAGAGGAAGAAGAAAACGCACAAGCAGTGCTTCTGGAGTTCCATCTCATAGACATTGTTCGGTATGTTGGGCTCCAATCCCGCTAAATGCGGAACCACCTGTGTGCAGTGACGAAGAGTGTGAAAAAACCCACGAGAAAAGAAATGCCTCTCGGAAACGCCTCACAATTATGTTGTACCTATTCCCTGCAATTGCGATATTAATCGCATTATTGACTTCAATATGAACCATATAATAGTTAGATTCAACATAAATTAAGCGAGAGGGTATGTCAATGAAGATGGTGCGAGTCCTTGGTGTTCTACCCGGATTCGTTGGATTTATTTGCCTATTATTACTGACCGGAAGTTTGGTTGGAATTGAAATAGACACAACAAGAATTGAGGCGACAACCGTTCCTTGTTTAGATGATGATGCGGGTGGTTGTCCCGTTGGAATGACAGGTTCTGATTTCTATGTCCCTTGGGGATTCAACTTCCTAGATGTCAAAATCCACATAGAGTGGAGTGAGCCAGAAAAGGCTTGGATTGGGGTGGTGGATGCAAAATATGCCGAGGAGTGCCCCCCCAATTCTAATGGTTTAACCTCTTGCGAGGCTGATGATTTTGAATTTGTTGCAGGTGGCCCCGATGACTCAGATGAATTCACATTTTCTCTAAAACCTGGAGAATATAGATTCACAAGTGGAGGCAGGGACGGTTCTAATCTAGATGATCAACTAGTTTCAATTACATCAACAATCCACATTTCAACAATCGGAGAAATAATGCTAGCAATAATCGGTGTCTTGTTAATGGTCGGAGCGATTGAAATGATTTATCCGATCAAATTATTTTGGAAGAAATTTGTCGACGCTTGACAATTGGAGATATTTTCTCAACGACTATTTGAATAACCAGTGATGCTTCGAAGAAATATGGCCGTGACCGAATGTCGCTCTTGTGGAGCCGAAATTAGGGGCGAAGGGTTACCACCTTCTTTTGGAGGATACAACGTATATTGTGTGACTTGTGGAGCTCAGTTTAGAGTCGACTGAAGATCAATTACCCGATGTTTTCTTCCTTCCACGTCTTGGCTTAGGTGCATTTCTCATTGCGGCTTCTCTTCGAGCCTCAATTTCTTCTGGTGAACCTATTGGTTCAATTTCTTCGATTTCACGATGCCATGTATCTGGTAATGACAAGGGGTCAGTAACTTGGTCCGCCGCTATTGATTGGATAATCACTGAACGTAATTCCTCAATTCCACCCCCTGAAAGTGAACTAATTCGAAGAACGCTATCCCTCGATTCTTCATGAATATCGGATTTCGAAAATACCGAAATCAGAGGACGTTCGGCTAGCAATTCCTGAACTTCTGAAAGGAGATGTTCTTGCTCTTTCAAACTCATGCCACTAGTTTCAGATGGATCGATTAGAAATAGCACTAGATCTCCTACATTCTCTAAAGCAGCAATTGCCTGCATCTCGATTTGATTTCTTTCTGTCATCGGCCTATCTAGAAGTCCAGGTGTGTCAACCATCTGGTAAATTCTTCTTCTATGTTCGAAGTGACCGACGTGTAGCCTTTTAGTTGTAAATGGATATGCAGCTACTTCTGGCTCACCACTAGATAATTCAGTAATTAATGCTGATTTACCAACATTTGGAGCCCCTGCTACTACAATACAGGGTTCAGCCGAATCAATGGAAGGCAATTCTCGGAGAATGTTCCTAGCATCTCCTAACCAGAGAATATTTTCACCAATTTGATTGATGATTGATGACATTCTACCATAGGCATGTCGTCTTTCTTGGTGAAAGGCTTCGATATTTCGGAACTTCAGCATTTTTGATTGAGACTCCCCCGCAATTTTTCGAACTCTTTCAGCGGCCCACTGAATTGCACCTAGATTTTGCCTAAATTCATCTGCTCCAACTGCCGCATCAACTAGTGCCTGATCAAACTCGGATTGGGCATTTAGACTCGGCCACTGGTCCACCCATTTTAGTAAGGTTTCAGCAATTGTATCACTAGCGGCTTGTACCATTCTCGCCATCTGTTTACGGACCCTATGGTACTTATCCGGATCTTCAACTAAGTCTGATTGCTTCCCAGCACGACGAAATGCTTTGTCCAGGACTTCCTGTGGATATAGAACCGTTGGAATCTTCCTCCACTCGACTGATGCCATTGCCTCCCCTCTAGTCTAGCGGCCGCACCCATCCTTCTTCAAACAACGTGCTTTTCTATGGCGAACCTCACGCGACTATATGCCTAGTGAACGCCGCGGTAAGAGAATCGATAGTTTGCCTGAATGGGCGAAGCGATTCGCAGAGGAATATGGTGCTAAGGATTTAGAAGACCGAAATGACGTTTTCTTTGGAGCTTTAATCGATAGACGAAGTGGATTAAGAAAGGATGATTTAATCAAATTGCTAATCGATGCCCGAGCACTTAGAGCTGAGGAAGACCCTTGGGTTAGAGGTATGTTGCTGGCAACTTCACGTAACGCTGTTGAAATATTAGATGAGAATGGAGAATACCGTTCTATTGCTAGAGATGTAATCGTAGAAGTACGTTTGGTGACTCATTTGAGGAAGTCATATATTGAAGATGATGAACTATTAACATTCGAAAAAGAGGATCTGAGAAGACGTTCTAATGTACATGAACAAGCTGAAAGACAAGCCGATGGTGGTTCGGACGATAGCCATTTGTGGGGTTAAATAATGGCTGAATTATCCAAAAAAGAATGTATACCTTGCAAAGGTGGTATACCCCCTATGGATAGGGAAAAAGCTAATCAAATGCTAAATTTGGTAAATAATGATTGGAATTTAATAGAATCGCACCATATCGAACGTGTTTGGACATTTACAAATTTTGAGAACGCTCTGGAATTTGTTAATGAGGCAGGGATAATTTGTGAAGAACAGAATCACCATGCTGATTTTGAATTAGGTTGGGGTAGAGTCAAAGCTATGATTTGGACTCACAAAATTAACGGTCTAACAGAATCTGATTTCATACTCGCAGCAAAATTTGATGAAATTTAAGGTGGAAAAATGCCGAAGGATTTTCGTCTTCACACATTTGTATGTACAAATCAACGTGACCCAAGAAAACCACGAGAATGCTGTGCCTCAAAGAATGCATTAGACGTGATGACCAGGCTAAAGAGAGCGGCTAAATCTGAAGGAATAAAAGATGTTCGAGTAAACAAATCTGGTTGTTTGGACCGATGCGAGCAAGGAATTTCATGTGTTGTGTACCCTGATGGAATATGGTATACAATACCGGATGATGATATTGCAATTGCAAAAATAGTTTCTCATCTTGCAGGAGGTTCGCCAGTTGAGGATTATTTCATGTCAGAAATTAAAGCCGAACAGGGCGAGTAGCACCACAGGCTTGACATTTCAGTAATGTAGTTCTATCCTCTTTAATGAAACGAGTGTCAGGAGCCTTACATTGTTCGCAGAGAATGTATGTTTTGACATATGCAACAATCTTCTCCTTAATCCTCTTTGGAGGAACTCTTCCCTTTAGCATAACACGAAATTGCTCTCTTGTTCCTGAAGTTCCTAGCTCGTTAATCAGAAATTGATAGACATGATTCGCATCCCTATCCATCGCATCAACAATTGATGAAAAATTACGGATAATTGTTTGATTACCTTCGACTAAGATCTCAGGAGTAGGCATAGTCCAGCGATTCCTTTCACTAATATCGGTCGGAATCCTATCTCTTGCTCTATCGAGCAGAGCATCATATTCGAAGTCACCCATTATGCTGCCCGGGAGAATACTCCTTTTTCACCCCACCGCATAGCATTGACTTCAAACACCAACCGTCAAAGACCCCTATACGAACCGAACTTCATGGACGAGGCAGTCGAGGTAAAAGTCGCCAGGGTTCATGCAGATGCACAATTACCCACTCGTGGAAGCGCCCAGGCTGCAGGATGGGACTTGTATGCCCTCGAAGATACTGTAGTAAAGTACCGAACGGCAACCTTGGTTAGAACTGGATTACATGTGGCTATTCCAATTGGCTACGAAGGTCAGGTCAGGGCAAGATCATCCTTGGGCAAAAAAGGACTTATTCCACCTCATGGAATCGGCACTATTGATGCAGATTATCGAGGTGAATTATTCGTAATGATGACTTGGATCGGAGAAGGTAATTCCTACACGATAACCAAAGGAGAAAGAATAGCCCAGTTACTGATTACTCCAATCCCTCAATCTGTATTCAGGGAAGTAAAAATCGAACAGTTAGGTGAGACAGGCCGTGGCGAAGGTGGATTCGGTTCTACCGGACGATTTTGACCTTCTTAGCATGGTTCGAAGAATCGTGCTACTACATATTCAACATACGAATGCTTGATACGGGCCGGTTGGAGCCGTCCTATTGATGCCACTGAGCATAGACGAGCTCCGCCGAAAGGTAGAGGAATACCACAACAAGGGTTTGAACAGCCAACAGATAGCCGACGAGTTGTCTCTCTCTCAGACAACCATTCAATGGCTTTCTTCATCAAATGTGCCTATGGATGATGAAACACCATCGGATATTAGAGTAGGATGGAGATCTGTTGCTGTAAAAGCGGCTCGAGTAGAAGCCGTGTCGTACGTTTTTTGTGACATTATCGAGGAAGAAATAGGGGACGAAGTAGACACAATGGTTGGAATTTCGATAAATGGTATTCCATTTGCCCAAGCAATCGCCGGTCAAATGGACCTTGAATTAGCAGTCAGCAGAAGCATCAGTGAATCTGATGCAGGACATCTCTCTGAGGTATTTGCTAATGTCGGTGGTAAAAGAGTGGTTGTTATTGATGATGTTGTATCTTCCGGAACAACGATGAGAAAGACTGTTCAACACCTCAGAGAATCTGGGGCTGAAGTGAAACTATGCTTGGTTTTAGCCAATAAAACCGAAATGAATGATATCGACGGGGTGCCACTGCGCGGCCTAGTTAGAGTAGTAACTGTCTGAGGTAAATTCAATGCACTGGGCGGACTATACCGCTGAAAGACTCAGCAAAGAACGTGGGACAAAGCAGGTTGCTTGTTCGGGGATTACTCCGTCTGGAGAGTTCCACATAGGGCACTTGAGAGAAATCCTATCTGCAGAAATGATTCACAGAGCATGTTTGGATGCAGATTTAGATTCTAGATATATATTCATTGTAGACTCCATGGATCCTCTTCGGAGGGTATATCCATTTCTCTCTGATGAATATGAACAATTTATTGGATGTCCTCTGGCTTTTATCCCTGCACCTGACTCTGAAGGAAAGCCAGACTATGATGGAGTATCATACGCTGAGCACTTTCTAGGCCCATTTTTGGATGCACTTGCTGAAATCGGAGTATACCCTGAGGTGGTAATGAATCATGAGACATATCAAAATGGGCAATTTGCCAAAAAAATAGACGCTGCTATAGAAAAAGCAGATGAAATAAAACAAATTATTGAGTCGATATCTGGAAGAGAATTGGACGATAATTGGTTCCCATACAAACCCCTAGGTTCAGATGGGAGTATGGATGAAGTAACGGTCACAGGTTACGAAAAACCATTTGTCCATTGGATCGATAGATATGGCAACTCAGGTACTGCAGATATTCGAAAGGCAGAGGGAAAACTGCCATGGAGAATTGATTGGGCCGCTCGCTGGGGAATCCATGGAATAACCTGTGAGCCTGCAGGAAAAGACCACGGAGCGGCGGGTGGTTCCTTTGATACAGGATTGCCAATATGCAAATTATTAGGTTCAGAACCACCTTCCAAGATGGTGTATGAATGGATACAGGTAAAGGGAGCGGGGCCTATGTCTTCCTCCTCAGGAAATACAATAGGACCGATAGAGGCACTAAACCTAGTCCCTCCTGAAATTATTCGATATCTGATAGCTGGATCAAAGATGAACCGTCATATCGATTTCAATACAGGAGGAGCACTATTTCAAATGGCAGATGAATATGAGAGATTAGTTGCTGACCCACCAAATATTGAATCTGAAGAACTAACAAAAAGGCAGAAAGTTGCTGCTATAACTCAAACCGGAGCTATGCGATTAAGTCAAATCGACAGAGGATCTAATCCTGCTGAATCCGTTGCTGGTGTGTCCTTCAGACATCTAGCAATGTTAGCGCAAATTAAAGCATCAGACGAAGATGTTTGGGGATCTCTTAGAAACAGTGGCCACCTAATGGGTGAACCAAACTCTGCCCTCAAAAAACGACTTACTAGAATGCGAAACTGGATATCGAGTGTTCATTTCCCAGAAGATGCAAGAATTCAGATAAGAAGTAAAATTGATGATGAAACTCGGGCTGAGTTGAACGATAATCAACTGAATTTCTTATCAGAACTCGGAGAACAATTTTCAGAAATTAATTGGTCTGATGAAGAGATTAGTACTACGATTAGAACTACTGCAGCTAAATCAGGGATTAGTGGTAGAGAATCCTACACCGCGCTGTATTTGGCAATGCTAGGTAGAAAACACGGTCCAAAAGCCTCGGCATTGATTTTGGAGATTGGAAGAAAGGATGCCGTTGATTTGTTGAGTTAGTAACTCAAGCATCATCATTCAACGCTTCTAGAAGTATAGTAGTGCCAATAAATCCTCCAGCAAAACCGGCTCCAAAGGAACCTAATTCTAATATTGAAGAAAATATAGAATCAAGCGAGTTCGCAAGCCAGCTAACAATATCGGTAATTATTTCTAGGAGACGACCAAAGTTGATTGTGATTATACCCGATATGGCTAGGAATCCGAAAAATGCTGCTTGGGCCAAAGCGATAATCTTCATGGCTTTCAAAGATATGCTGATTAAAAATGCAGCTGTAGCCCCCAAAAAAAACCCTAATATTCCCTTTAATCCGTAGTTTGTGATTACTTCGATATTCCCACATCCTTAATTTAGAATAGCGATATCCAGTAATCTCGGCTCGGGAATACCCTCTCTCGCTTCTGCAATTGCTTGCACTTCCATACTGGCACCGGCCATAGTGGTAACAAACGGAATGTTTAGCTCGACGGCTAACCTGCGCATCATATTTCCATCTAAAACAGCACCACCAGTATTTCTTGGTGTATTGATAATTAGGTGAATCTTACCCTGCCTCATAAGATCAAGTGCGTCTGGAGTAAGTCCCTCATTAATTCGATAACAGGTCTGCACATCTACACCGCCTGAATCTCTTAGAACGTGAGCCGTCCCTCGTGTTGCATAAATTGTAAAGCCCATCTCCTCCAATTCCTGAGCCAAAGGAATTACATCGTGTTTGTCAGCATTCTTCACCGTAATGTATACACCACCTTCTATTGGCACCGGAAGTTCAGTTGCTAAGCGTGCCTTCAGATAAGCTGCTGCTGCACGCTTGTGACTTCCCATTACCTCTCCAGTACTCTTCATTTCCGGACCAGGAGCTGGGTCTAGTCCTCGTAGTTTTATGAATGGGAATACCGGAGCTTTGACACAAACCGCTTCGCTCTGGGGTTCAGGGAAATCAAGGTCGGCTAATTTTTCTCCCAGAGTTAGTCTAGCGGCAATTCTAGCGAGAGGTACACCTGTAGCCTTGGCGACAAATGGAAATGTTCTAGACCCACGGGGGTTGACTTCTAGAACGTACAAAGTCTCTCCGCGAATCGCATACTGAATATTGAAGCAGCCCTTAATTCCTAACTGAATACCGATTTTTTTAGTCCAATCTTCAACTTGGGCTAATATTTTCTTTGAGATATTTTGAGGGGGAATAAAACAAGTTGAATCTCCAGAATGAATTCCTGCCTCTTCGAGATGTTCCATAATCGCACCAATTAGAACCTCAGTTCCATCACAAACTGCGTCTACATCTAACTCCATTGCATTACCCAGATACTCATCTACCAATAATGGCCTTTCTGGAGAAAGATACGCTTCCTCCATATATGCATCTAATTGCCTATTATTGGATAAAATTTCCATACCGCGGCCACCGAGAACATAGGAAGGGCGAATCAATACTGGATAACCAATCTCTTGAACCGCTTCTCTAACTTCTTCTGGTGTGCTTGCTGTTGTACCATTTGGCATCCTCAGCCCAACTCTTTTTGCAAATTCCTCAAAGCGTTCCCTATCACTTGCTTCATCAACAGCGTCGGGAGTAGTCCCCTGCATCGCTAAGTTAAGCCCCAAACCTTCCAAATGAGGTAGCCTTCCTGCCAATGGAAGAGCGAGATTAATTGCTGTTTGACCACCGAATTGAAGTAGAATCCCGTGGGCTTTCTCACGAAGTAATACTTCCGCTGAGTGTTCTAATGTTAATGGATCAAAATAAAGTCGATCGCTTGTATCGAAATCAGTGGAAACCGTTTCAGGGTTGTTATTGATGATAATGGCCTCATGTCCTAATTCTCTGATTGCCCCGACCGCATGAACACAACCATAGTCGAATTCTATACCTTGTCCAATTCTAATTGGACCACTCCCAACAACAACTATGCGTTGTTTCGTAAAATCCTCGATTCCTGGAACATGGTCAATTCCAGTTGGAGCTGACCCCCCTTCGTAGGTTGCATAATAGTACGGCGTTACTGCTGCAAACTCAGCCGCGCAAGAGTCTACCATACGGAATCGGGGATGAATCTCTAACTCGTGTCTACGCCTCATCACAGCGTCCTCACCTGAGTCTTTCGGTAATGATTTGAATCCATTCGCAGGGAATCCAGCAAGTGCATCTGCGATATGTAAGTCAGTAAAGCCGGCTCCCTTCCATCTTCGCATTTCTCCAATAGGAATATCTGCAGCTTTCATGCCCAATTCTCCTGCTGCCCGTATTTCTGTTTCAAGTGCCGCCATTTTCTCAAAGCGGTGTAGGAACCAACGAGTGATTCCACCTGAAACATCCCGTACATCTTCAATTGAGTACCCCCTTCTAAATGCCTCAAAGAGGGCACCCATTCTTCTATCAGTTGGAATCCTAAGCCAATCAATTAGAAGTGCTTCAGGCAATGGTTCGCTTGCTCTTTCATCCATAGTCTCACCTCCTGATGCATCCGCCATGGTCAATGGTCTAGGATGGGGTTGGCCATACTCCAAACTCGCCCAAGCCTTGAGGAAGGCTTCCTCAAAACAGCGCCCAATTGCCATTACTTCTCCGGTAGACTTCATGGAAGTCCCGATAGTTCTATCTGCGGTCCGGAATTTGTCAAAAGGCCAGCGAGGAATTTTCACCACACAATAATCTAATGTTGGTTCGAAAGCAGCAGTTGTTCCTTCACCTGTAATTGGGTTCGGTAACTCATCTAATGTGTAGCCTACAGCGATTAGGGCTGCCATTCTAGCAATTGGATAACCTGTGGCTTTACTTGCTAAAGCGGATGACCTTGAAACTCTTGGATTGACTTCTATCACTCTATAATCGCCTGTAGACTGCTCGACGGCAAATTGAACATTACAACCACCCTTAATGTTCAATCTCCTAATTAAGCGAAGAGCAGCATCACGTAACATCTGATGATCTCTATCTGAAAGTGTCTGTTGAGGGGCTACGACCACCGATTCACCAGTATGTACACCCATCGGGTCAATATTTTCCATAGTGCAGACAATGATTGCATTGTCTCCACCATCTCTCATAACTTCGTATTCATGTTCTTGCCAACCAAGTATGCTTTCTTCAATGAGTACTTGCCCAATAGCAGAATGTAGTATACCTTGGCTGGCGATTTCAACTAATTCGCCCATATTATGAGCGGTTCCTCCACCAAGGCCTCCTAGAGTAAAAGCCGGTCGAATTAATAGTGGGAAACCACCGAGAGAATCCGCGGCTTCAATGACTGACTCGATGGAATCACATGCTATTGCTTTACAGACAGGAAGATCTATTTCCTCGCAAACTTGTTTGAATAAATCTCTGTCTTCAGCTTCATCGATTGATACTAAATCACAGCCAATTAACTCTACATCTAATTCGTCTAAGCTACCATCATGTGCAAGTGCGGAAGCAATATTGAGAGCAGTTTGACCACCCATCCCAGCAAGTAGAGCATCTGGTTTTTCTATTTCTAAAATTCTCTTGACCACTTCTGGCAGTAATGGTTCGATGTATATTCTATCAGCCATTTCTGGGTCGTTTTGGATTGTTGCCGGATTTGAATTAATCAGAATTACTTCGTAACCATCGGCCCTTAATGCTCGGCATGCCTGACTGCCTGAAAAATCGAATTCCGCTGCTTGACCAATTCGAATCGGTCCGCTTCCTAAAATTACGATTCGTTTCAAATCGTCTCGACGAGGCATTAGTTTTCGCCCCCAGATGTAGGAATTGGGATACCTGCTAAATGGTCATTTACCATACTAGCGAATCTATCGAACAAGGGTGAGGCATCATGCGGACCAGGGCAAGCCTCTGGATGATACTGAACGGTAAATGCCCTCTTTCCAATCAAATCTAAACCTTCCACGGTTCTATCATTTGCATTAACGTGCCTGACTTTGAATGGAGCGTCTAGTTCGTTACCTCCGCGTACAGAACAAACACCAGAGGGGTGTGGTGCAAGCATTCCTTTTTCTGGATCCTCAACTGCGAATCCATGATTTTGACTAGTGATATACACTCTGCCAGTTTCTAAGTCAACTACAGGCTGATTAGAACCTCTATGACCATATCTAAGTTTGTAGGTACGAAGGCCTGCGGCCAATCCCATTAATTGATGACCTAGACAAATACCCATCACTGGCAAACCCGCTTTAACCGCCGAGGATAAACTATCTCTCGCGGTTTTTGCAGCACCTGGATGGGCGGGATCACCAGGTCCATTTGAGGCGAAAAATGCGTCCGGTTCCCACTTCAATATCTCATCGAATGTTGTAGTAGCAGGACACCATACGACCTCAAAACGTTGTGAGAGTTCTCGCAAAATATTGTACTTTACACCACAATCAATTGCTGCAAGTCTAGGTAAAGGATTACCTTCCTTATCGATAGCCCCAGGGTTGATTATGACTGCATTTTCGCAAGTCACTTCTGCCACTAAATCCTCTGAGTCGGGGGGAGTCATTTCATCAAGGCGAACTAGCATCTCCCTCTCTGCTTCAGCGGGGCCAAAAATACACAGAACAGTTCCGTGTTCTCTGACTCTACGAGTCAATTCCCTAGTGTCTATATCCTGTATACCGGGAACTCCGTGAGCAAAAAGAAAATCATGGACACTACCGATTGAATCCCTATGGTCTGGCACTTCCATTAATTGTCTGCAAACAACCCCTCTTGGCCAAACGCCTGCTGATTCGGAGGTTCCGGGGTGGACTCCATAATTCCCTAGTAATGGCCAAGTGAAGGTTAGAACCTGTCCTGCAAATGAGGGGTCGGTGAGGCTCTCTTGATATCCAGCCATACCAGTAGAGAAAACCAACTCACCCTCTGCAATCACAGGCGCGCCAAATAATCTTCCTTTGTACCGTGTCCCATCGGCTAAAAGTAGTAAACCATCAGCTCCTGAAGCGGGTTCTGGTGCATTAGAATCTAGTAATGCATCGGCAGCATCGGGGAAAATAGGGGGTTCGGTAACTCCTGAAACCCCAGCGCCGGGAATGAAGCCCCTGCCGGGAGGGTTCTCCGACATCAGCGATGCTGCCCGAAAGAGCCTATTAATCATTGAGAGTCATTTCACTCTTCTTCAAGATTGATTACCTGCTTTTTATCGATACTAGGGACTACCTGGATTTCTCCACCTTGAAAGTGCTTAGATTCATCGATTTGACCAATTAATGATTGAAGGAATACACCAAGCGCTGCAACTTCTGAATGAGGTTGATTACCAATGGAAATGTTGTAATTAGCCAATCTAAAAACTTCACCTGGAACCTTAGTGCCTCCTACGACAATAACCATTGGGCGATCACTTTCAATTGATTTAATCGATTCTCTCCAAGATTCCCCATACATAGTAAGGTGTACTATTTCGCCCGGTTCCCCATCACCTGCATCTTGGGAGAATCGACGAAGAAAAGACAGTGGTTTCGATTCATATCTACATTCGAATTCTCCGCCAAACCTTTCGGTTACGGATTTCCATGTTTCAAGAGCTGAGCTGTCTTCTTCACCGGACAAAATAATTTCGTCAGCCCCAAATGCTCTAGCGGTCAAACCAAGGTGGCTTGTTATCCGTTTATCACGTTCCCTTCTATGACCCAGTCTGAGGACTGAAATCCTTTTCCGAGGGGCGCTCATGTAGATTACGCGGAAGGCCCGACTTCATCAGCCTGACTCATATCAGATGCGTCATTGAATTGTGGGATTAAATCGACAGGCATGTGAATCATTTGTAATCTCACCCACTGAAGAAGCCAAGCATCGATGAATAACTTCGCCGAATAATGTATCATAACGGCTAATGCGAGAAGTCGTAATGTGCCAAAAATAGCGGTTTGATTGCTAACTTGGTCGGTAAGTAGAGCAAAGCCAATTGGCTCTAGGATGTAATACAAGGCAAGAACTACTAGCAAACCTCCTATGTTTGACATCGGAGCATGCCCTCTTTCTCTCCCAACACTCCAAACTACGGTTGCAAAGAAAACTATTATTGGCACAATTTTTGCCAGTGCAGAAAATTCAAAATCACCCAAAAGAGAGATAGGGATGTCTCCGTTGTTTAGAGCATCAGAGCCCTTCTGGACAGAAATCCACCAAAATAACCCAGACATCATCAATAATACACCTGATAACCATCCACGATTGGTAATCATATCTCGGATTTCATGCCTATCTTTGGGTTGTAGACGTTGAAGAATTGACTCCATTAGTTCGAGTGCATCATTAGATGGCAATTCCTCTTTTGCGGCAGCCGCAATGCCCTGTTGTGAGGTGATTTCTCCCCCATCATTAGGCTCCTCGCCCAAAACCATTGAGGGATTGCCGCTCCGTCACATCATAAAGGGTGCGTCTAATGGGTAGTATGAAATGGCCGACTGGAGACCTATTCTAAATCGCCGAAGCGATGGTTTTCCAAGAATAATGGGGATTCTGAACATAACCCCTGACTCATTTCATGCTGATTCGAGAGTTGATTCGGTTGACGATGCTTTATCCCGAGCAAAGCAAATGGTAGAGGATGGGGCAGATTGGCTGGATATTGGCGGTGAGTCTACAAGACCCGGTGCAGAACTAGTAGCCATAGATGAAGAAATGATTCGGGTATTACCTGTAATAAAGGCGGTTAGAACCGCTCTTCCTAATGTAGGAATTTCAATAGATACGAGACGATCTCAGGTAGCTAAGGCCGCTCTAGATTTAGGAGCAGATATGGTGAATGATGTTAGTTCCTTATCCGACCCTAATATGGTAGATTTAATCATAGAATACAAATGCCCTGTTTGTATAATGCATATGCAAGGATTACCTGAAAATATGCAAAATAATCCGAGTTACAGTGATGTAGTATCAGAAGTTCGTGAAAGACTTGCCATCACATCTCAAAAATTAGTCAATTTAGGTTTAAATCCTGATATGATTGTTACAGATCCAGGAATAGGGTTTGGT
>CERR01032814.1_pt1 | contig 20575 bp, 15 predicted proteins | sample 530841 | NCBI WGS metagenome assembly CERR01 (sample SAMEA2621021, study PRJEB7988) | marine metagenome | biome: marine biome (ENVO:00000447); feature: surface water layer (ENVO:00002042); material: "saline water (ENVO:00002010), including plankton (ENVO:xxxxxxxx)" | depth 5 m | reverse complement strand
GTAATCAAATAAAGAAAGGTTTGTTAAACGGCCAAACGTAGCTTGTGACGCTTGCAGTGCGGTTTCTTGTTTAGTGAGTTCACTAATGGCTTCTGCCATATCTACTTCTACTAAATCAGAAAGGTTGCTTTTGTTTTGAATGTCTTGCGCAAGATTTGAGTCACTCACGCTATCAACCGCATTCATCCGCCCGCCTAAGCTAGCTTGCGTATACACAACTTGCTCACTTGCATTTTGAAGCTGTACTACACCATCGGCTAATACTTGCTGAAAATCATCGTTTTCAAGTGTGCCATCATTTAACCCCGTAATGAGCGATTGTAATGTATTAAGCACGTTTTCTTTGTGCGGCTTTTCGAGGGTAAAATCAAGCTGGCCTGGTGCTGCGCCTTCAAATTCGATTTTCATGCCTGCAAAATCGATTGGCTCATCCGTTACCTCACCTACTTGTGCGGGGCTCAGCGACACACCGTCGCGCAAAATTTCATAAGTATCAGGGTCGTTGGCGGTAGCGCCTGGTGTTATTACCACATTATACGTGTTCGCTGTTGCCGCTGCGGTTGGATCAGCATTGTAGTTATCTTGATGGAAACGGTCGAACTCTGTTTGGCCATCTACATAAACCGTGCCTGCTGCAATATTATTTGCAGGTGTAGTTACCGGGATCGCAGCTTGATTATCAGTAACATCAAGTCGTGCGTCGCTTTTCTCAAACGTATCAAAACCGTTATCGCTTGATTTAATACTTACCCCTTCAGCAATGGTTATAACATGCTGGCCTTGATCCCCGTTATAGGTGTACTCACCTGTTGTAGAGTCAAACTGGTATGGTTGAGTGCTGTCTTGGTAGCCTGAAAAAATAAACTTACCGTCTTCTGAGCGGGTATTCATTAAATTGACGAGTGTTTTTTGTATTTCACTCAGCTCAGCCGCGATAGACTCTAAATCATCTTGAGTATAAGCACCATTGCCCGCTTGAATAGCCAGCTCTTGGGCTTGCTGAATATTAGTATTTATACTTTGTAAAATGGTTTCTTCAGTTTCTAGGCGGCCATTTAACTGGTCAATATTTTTAGCGTGCTGCTCATTTGTTTGTATTTTATTTGAGTAAAGCATCCCTTGCGAAATAGCAGCAGGTGCTTCTGAGGTAGTTAAATACTTCTGCCCTGTTGTTACTTGCTCTTGTGCATTAGCAACACTTTGTTGGCTATCGAGTATTTTATTAATGTTGTTTTGGTACATTAAGTTATTTGATAAACGCATAATTACCTCGCTGCACTTAATAAGGTGTCAAAAATTTCTTGAGCTGCAGCCAACACTTGAGCTGATGCTGAATATGATTGCTGAAAACGCAGTAAATTGGCAGCCTCTTCATCTAGGTTTACACCTGAGAGCGACTCATACCACGCTTCTGATTGCTGGGCTAACGCATCAAATGCGCTGGCACTGGTAATGGCTTGGCCAGTGACTACGCCAATATCACTCACTAACCCTGAATAGGCTTGGTTAAACGTGTCATGATTGTCGGCAGCGGCTGTTGTCACTACATTTTTACGCACTAATTCGCCATTTTGTAAATCAGCGAGTTTTAAACCATTACGGTTATCATCAAAGCCGCCTTCGTTAAATTCAAGGGTAAAAGTGTCTCCAGTAGCTGGCGTGCCTTCAATATCAAAATCAAAGCCATAGTTGCTATAAGGTACGCCAGCCTGAGCCAGTACGCCCTCTGCTGGAGGCGTTACTGTAAACGTAGAGGTGCCATTTGCATCTGTAATTTGATATTCGTTTGCAGTGCCTGTTTTAACTAACGTGATATCGCCATTGGCTAAACCAGGGGTAGTGTTAAAGCCACCCGAGGTAACACTTGTTACTTCTCCGGCTGAAATAGTCGCTGTACCTACATTATCTATGCTGTTAGCTGTACGAATAGGCGATGCCAGTGCTAAGTCTTCACCGCGGCTTGTCGCAAGGGAAATACTGGTTGCCGCCTCTGAGTTAAGTTTAATTTGAAATTTATCCCCGATATTACCTGTACCTGCTACATCAATTTGTAAACCAAACGACTCCCCACTCGTAATATCATCTGAGTCGATAACACCTGATGGCGGTATCGCCGCTAAAGAGGCGCTGCCTATCGGCTCCCCTTTATTATCTATAGGCTGAATGCTCACTTCATTTGCATTAGCGGTATAAGTAACAATAAAGTCGCTGGCAGGCAGTTCACTGCCTTTACCAGCCTCAAGCGTGGCAGTTAAACTGGCGCCGCCGGTATTAGCTTGGTATGCATAAGCACCCACGGTAGGTATATTAAATATATCACCGCCTAGCTCGCCGTTAGCATCCATACCCAATTTATTTTGCTCGTTGAACGCATCTGCAATGGCCAATCCCATTTGGCCAATTTGGTTTTGTGCAGGCACGAGTATGTCGTCTCTAAAAGCCAACAAGCCGCCAATTTTGCCTTTTAATTTAGTTGCATCTATTTCTAGCGGCACAGCTTTGCCGCCGTTAACGTCAAGCGTCAATTCTTTAAAATTAGGATCGGGGTCGCCCGACAGTGAAAACAAGTTAAATGTACCGTTTTCCATAACTAAAGATTCACCGCTGCCCATAAAGACGAGTTTTTCGCCATTAGGGCCATCAAGTGTTTCTATATCAACAAGCTCTGATAATTCACGAATCGCTAAGTCGCGCTGGTTATAAATAGAGCTTGCGTCAGAGGCGTTATTTGTGCCATTTACGACTGCAATTTCTTGGTTTAACGTATTTATATTTTGGATAAGTGAGTTGGCTTCTTCAGAAAAAATCTCAAGCTGCTCATTTACTATACCTTGTTGCTCAAGCACGATACCCGAAAGCCTATCCATTTGATCAACTAAACTTTGCGCATCGGTCATTACTAATGAGCGAGCAACTGTTGAAGACGGCTGGTTTAGCGCCTCTTGCACGTTATTAAATAATGAATTTATACCCGTTGATAAGTTATTAGACTCTTCTGAAAAAATAGTATCAACACGGTTGGCTTCTGTTACAAATTGATCAAAAAACGATTTATTTGACGTGTCGCGGTTTAACTGCGACTGGGCAAACTCGTTCAATAACCTGTATGTTTCGCCGCGACCTACTTGGTTATCAACCATCGTGGTAAATTCAGTGCGCTCACGTACGTAGCCTTCTGTATTTACATTGGTGATGTTTTTACTGGTCGTTTGCAACAGCTCAGAGCTTGAACGCACCCCAGCACTGGCAATATTTAATAAACTAAACGACATATTACTTCACTCCTTGGGTAAACGCGCTTGTTGCAATATTTTTAAGCTCACTGCTATTTAGCACTTTTTTTATTTTACTCGCGTAATTAGGATCGGTTGCATAGCCTGCTTTTTGTAGCGAATCTAAAAATTCGTTTGGCTGTGCTGTTTTTTGTAATGCTTCTTCGTAGCGTGGGTTTTGCGTTAAAAAATCGACAAAGTCGTTCACGCTTTCTTTTATAGAATCGTAAGCTCTAAAACTTGCTTGCTTTTTAACAGGGGTACCTTGCTCAAATTCAAGCGTTACTTTACTTGCTTTATCGCCTTCCCAGCTTTTATCTGATTTAATATTGAACAGGTTATTTGAGCTATTCCCGTCGCTTTTATTAATAATATGCTTACCCCAACCCGTCTCAAGTGCCGCTTGGGCCACCATTACTGCAGGGTTTAAACCAATTTTTTCGGCCGCTGTTTTAGCATGCTCCCACACTGCACTAACAAACTCTTCAGCATTATCAAATGACGACTGCTGTGTAGGCTGTGTTGTGGTTTTAGTTTGTGTTGCCGCACTGCTGACTACTAAGTCATCTTTATTTGCTTGCTTTTCACTGTGCACCTTTTCGTGCGGCAGTTCAGAGCCTGCGCGTTTATCACTCATAAAGTCGTTAGTAGTTCTTAATACGGAGCCAGGCATAAAGTTCTCAGCCTCTGGTGAGAGCTGCTGAACAATTAAATCAGCCAAACCTAAAGACCCATTTGATGAAAGCTCAGAAGAGAGCTGCTGATCGTGCATTTCTTCAAAAAACTTTACGCTGCTAGAGTTAAACGGACTGTCTTCATCTTCAAATGCTTCGTTGGCTTTACGCATCCCTTTTAGAAGCATTTGGGTAAAAATAGCTTCAAATTGTGCCGCTGCTTTTTTTAGCGCCGCTTTAGAGGCATCAGTAGATGCATCACCGCTGTTTAAAGCGTCTTGACGTAAAGTATTAAGATTACTTAAATCAAAAAAGTTTTGCTTATCGAGGTGATTTGTTTCCATCAGCTTTTTGACACAAAAATGAATAATGCTTTAAGAAATGCAAAAATTGAGCCAAAGAAAGGTAAACAGTAAAAAGCTTAAGTACCTTTTGAGTACTTAAGATTTATTTGGAAGGGTAAACATTCTTAAAAACAATTAAATAACAACAAGCTGTCCGTTAATTGCACCCGCTTCTTTAAGCGCTTCTAAAATAGCCATTAGGTCTCCAGGTGCTGCGCCTACTTCATTTATAGCACGCACTAAGTCATCTAAGCTAACGCCGGGGTTAAATACAAACGCACGAGAATCATCTTGATTAACGTCAATAATACTTTGCTGTGTAACAACGGTTTCGCCTTCTGCTAACGGATTAGGCTGCGTTACATTTTGCTGTTCAGCAATTGTGACTGTTAGGCCGCCATGGGTTATTGCCGCAGGCTGGAGCTTCACATTTTTGCCAATGACAATCGTTCCCGTACGTGAATTAACAATAATCTTGGCTGAGGTATCAGCAGGCTTAAACTCTAGGTTTTCAAGCGTTGATAAATAAGACACTCGTTGCGATGCATCACGTGGCGCAATAACGCGTACTGAGGCAGCGTCAATAGCTTGTGCACTATTAGGGCCTACCAAATTGTTAATTGTTGCTTCTAAACGTTTTGCCGTTGTAAAGTCAGGGCGGTTTAAGTTAAAAGTAATGTAGTCGCCTTGCATAAAAGGGCTTTTAACTTCGCGCTCAACAGTGGCTCCATTAGGTACGCGGCCAACTGTCGGGGTGTTAATGACCACTTTACTGCCATCTAGCCCTTGTGCTCCTAAACCACCCACAATTAGGCTACCTTGTGCTATGGCGTATACGTTTCCATCCACCCCTTTTAAGAAAGTTTGTAACAAGGTGCCGCCACGTAAACTGCCTGCACTGCCAATAGAAGATACCGTAATATCAATTGTTTGACCCGGCTTTCTAAACGGCGGAAGCTCAGCGTGGACTGCCACTGCTGCTACGTTTTTAATTTTAGGGCTTTGTGTTGAAGGCAGCGTAATACCAAAACTGTTTAGCATGCCTCTAAAACTTTGTTGTGTGTAAGAGTTTTGCTCCCCTGTACCAGGTAGCCCCACCACTAAACCATAGCCTACCAATTGGTTGGCACGTACACCTTCAACCATAGAGACATCTTTTATACGCTCGGCGCTGGCAGAAAATTGCCAGCCTAGCAGTATGATCAAAATAAACGCTTTAATGCTATTCATACTACTATCCTCTAAAACGGAAATAACGAGCTACTAAAGAAACGTGTTAACCACCCTGGGCTTTGCGCTTCTTGTGTTTGTCCTTTACCTGAATATTGAATTCGGGCATTGGCAATTCTATTCGACTCAACCGTGTTATCGGCGCTTACATCTTGCGGACGTACAAGGCCTTCGAGCCTAATAAACTCTTCGCCGGTGTTAAGTGTTAGCCATTTTTCACCACGAATAACTAAGTTACCATTGGGTAAAACACGCATAACATTCACCGAGATGTCGCCCACTAAGCTGTTTGACTGATTTGATTTAGAGTCACCGGTAAATGATGAATCACTACCAATGCCAAACTGAATACTGTCGCCACCTATATTGACTGGTAAACCACCTAACCCAATAACGGGGTCTAGGCTGGCTTCGGTTTCTTTATCGGTTTCGGTTTTAGCGGCTTTTGTAGCTTGTGTTGACTCTTCAAGCTTAACGGTAATTATATCGCCGGTTCTAAGTGCTTTTTTGTCTGAATACAAATCATTAAATGTATTGGTGTTAAACAACGAACCCGTTGCAACAACAGGCTCTGCTACAGGCTCTGGGTACATGGGTGCGTAGTAGGGGTCATCTTGAACCACTTCACTATTTTGCGTAGAAACACAGCCACTTAAAAATAAGGTGCCTGCTGCAAATAAAATAACATTACGCATAACTATCCCCTTGTGCACGGTTATAACTGTTGATTGATGTAGCTCATCATTTCGTCAACGGCCGAGATTACTTTTGAGTTCATTTCGTAAACACGTTGAGTTTCGATAAGGTTAACCAATTCTTCCGTTACATTAACGTTTGATGTTTCAAGCGAGCCTTGAATAATAGTTCCTAAGCCTTCTACGCCTGGATTACCTTGAACAGGCGCCCCACTAACTGCGGTTTCGGTGTAAAGGTTTTGACCAATTGGCTCAAGACCCGATGGATTAATAAAGTCACTTATTGTTAGCTGGCCAATCACCACGTTATCGGCTTGCCCTGCAACGCGTACAGATACTTCACCATCTTGAGAAACTGTAATTGATTGCGCATCATCGGGAACATTCATTTCGGGCTGAACAACAAAACCTGCACCTGAGGTAACAATGCGGCCGTCTTCATCGGTAGTAAATTGCCCATTACGCGAATACGCAATATTGCCATCGGGTTGCAGCACTTCAAAAAAACCTTCGCCTGAAATCATCCAATCGAGTGAGTTTTCGGTGGTGAGCATATTACCTTGCGTAAACTCTTTTTGGTTAGCAACCACTTTTGCACCCGCACCTAGCATTAGGCCAGATGGCAGCTCGGTATCTTGTGATGAGCGCCCGCCAGGTTGGTTGATGTTTTGATACAATAAATCTTCAAAAATAGCGCGGCTTTTTTTGTAACCTACGGTACTGGCATTCGCCAAGTTATTTGAAATAACTGAAATATCAGTTTGTTGAGCGTCTAGCCCTGTTTTACTTATCCACAATGCAGGATTCATAAGTATGCCCTCATTTTAAAGTTAAACTATGCGCATCAACTGATCTTGACGTTCGTCAATCTCTTCAGCTGTTTTCATTAGTTTTACTTGTAACTCAAATTGACGTTGGTGGTTGATCATATCGACCATTTCGTGAACTGGATTAACGTTAGACATTTCCAGTGCACCACTTAACACTTTTACATTTGCAGAGGTATCGACGGTTTGCCCTGGTACAGGTCTAAATAAACCATCGTTGCCTTTTTCAAGCTCTCTGCTGTTTCCTTCAACAACGCGCAGCGTGTCTACTTCTTCTAAAAAATTTGCAGGCGCGCCTTGGGGGCGAACCTGTATGGCACCATCTTCACTAAAACTTATTTTTTCAATAGGAACCGGTAAAATTACGGGGCCACCTTCGCCAATAACTTGACGACCATGACTTGTTACCAACATACCTTGCGCAGTAATGTTTAGCGTGCCTACTTTTGTATATGCTTCGTTTCCTGAGTCATCTTGAACCGCAAGCCAGGCGTTATCGCTCATGGCAATATCTAAATCTCGCCCTGTTTCGATTATGCCGCCAGAGGTCATGTTAGAACCTGGTCGCTCTTGCATTGAAAACACTCGGGTAGGCAAGCCCTCGCCAAATGCTTGCATAGAGCGCGCTTGCGCAAAGTCAGCTTTAAAGCCTGTGGTGTTTGCGTTTGCCAAATTATTGGCTTTAAGTGCAAGCCCTTGTAGGCTTTGCTTAGCGCCAGAGGCTGCAATGTAGACCATTTTGTCCATAACATCGACTCACATAAAAAATCTCTGAGTTGATAAATGCAAAATAGATGCCAGATTAAATTTGACGCAATATTAGGAAGGTGGTGAGCGGTTCAGCTCCGCTAATTTTAGCCACACAGCTACAAAAAAGGCTGCAAAAATGCAGCCTTAGAATTTTAACCAAAAATAAGATTAACTTATCGAATCTGCAAAATACTTTGCTGAATCGTTGAGTTAACTTCAAGCGCTCGTGAGTTTGCTTGGTAGTTGCGTTGAGCGGTAATCAAATCAACTAATTCGTTTGTTAAGTTGGTATTTGATTGCTCAAGCGCAGATGAGTTAATACTACCAAAAGTACCCGAGCCTGCTTCACCGGCTACTGGCTCACCAGAGTCAATACTTTGCTTCCAACTGGTATCACCTACTTGTGATAAGCCTTGAGAGTTTGGAAAGCGTACCATAGCAACTTGGCCTAAGTAGGTTGAATCACCATTACTGTATGAGGCAACAATTTTACCATCTGTGCCAATATCAATACCCGCTAAACGACCCACTGTAGAGCCATCTTGGTCAAGTGCTTTTACTTCAAAACCACTTGAATACTGAGTTGGAATACGCCCTGCGGTATTGTTTTCATCACGCCAGTTTAGCTCAATACCTGTACTTGGGAATGTTGCGCCGTTATCAAGCATTGACGATAAACCAGTACCTGCACCTGCCGGTAAATTAATTTCATCAAACGTGGTGGCGTTAGTATTTGCTACACCATCTGTTGTGGCGGGTAAACCGCTAGAATCAAAACCAAGTGTGGTAATAGGTGTATATGGTGTAGTTGTTTGCTCTGCACCAGATGTACCGTCTACCACTTTACCATCAAGCGTAGCGTATACTTCCCAGCTATTGTCTGTACCACCTGCAGCTGCATCTTCTTCTTTTACAAAAAAGTATTGCAGAATATGTGGTTCACCTAATGAGTCGTAAACAGTAGTAGACGTCGACGAATTATAGGTACCGTTCGATGTCGGATCAAAATCGAGGCCTGTTGCATCAGCTGTTGCATCTAAGTTGAACGATAAAAATACGTTTTCGGTTGCGCGAGGCGAACCTGATGAGTCAGGAATTTGAATCGGGTTTGTAGTACTTAAACTAACCGATGTGGTATCACCTGATGACTCGTCTACTGGAAAAGCTTGTAAATAATTACCTTTGGCATCAACCATAAAGTTATCTTGGTTAAGCTTAAATGCACCTGCACGAGTGTAGGTTAAATCTTGCGACGAAATATCGTCGGTCATTGCAAAATACCCTTCGCCGGTAATCGCTAAGTCTAACGAGTTGTTAGTAAATTGCAGTGACCCTTGGTGGAATTGCTGTGCAACCATGGTTGTTTGCACACCATCACCGTTTTTAGTTTTACCTGCACTAAAAACAGATGCAGCGTATACATCGGCAAATTCAGCACGCGATTCTTTAAAACCGGTGGTGTTTACATTAGCAATATTGTTTGCTGTTACGTCTAAGTCTTTTTGAGCGGCAGCTAGGCCTGTAAGTGCGATATTAAAGCTCATAATTCACCTCTAACTTTGAATCTAATAGCCTGCTAGCAGGCGAAATACTTTTTAATTGGTTATGCGATCTCTGCGACATCAGTCAATCTAACCGCACCCTCTTTAGTGTTAATAATAATGCCACTAGAGCCATTGATATTAACGCTTTCAATGTTTTTGAATGTTGCCACCGGTAAGCTTGAAAACTCGCCGTTGGTACTGCCCTCTGCAGTAATGGTGTATTCACCCTCTGGTAGGCGCTCACCGGATTCATTATTACCATCCCAGCTAAAGCGCACTGCACCCGCTGCTTGCGAACCCATATCGATAGTTCTAACCAGTTGCCCAGAAGCATCTGTGACTTTAATTGTTAAATTATCAACGGCTTCTTCAGCAACCGCAGACCCTTTTGCCTCTCCGCTTTCGCCAAGCTCAAGCGTATTAGATTCTAAAAGCGCTTGCTTACCAACCAGCGTTGATGCTTGTAAGGCAGAGTTTGAGGTCATTGACGAGGCAAGTGACTCAAAATTTGTGTTTAAATCTGTGATGCCTTGCGCCATGGTAAAATTAGTCATTTGCGCAATCATCTGATCGTTATCAGCCGGATTACTCGGATCTTGATACGATAGCTGCTGAGTTAGCAACGAGAAAAAATCTTCCTGCGTTAATGCATCGCTCTCTTCAGTGGTTGTCGCTACTTGGGTCTCTTGCCAAGTTATAGAGTCCAAAAAAGATGAACTAGTACTAATATCGTTACTCATAACCTACCCTCGGTTATCGCTGCCCAAGTAACAGCGTTTTGCTTAACATTTGCTTAGCTGCATCGGCAACTTGCACGTTTGTTTGATAAGAGCGAGAAGCAGAGATCATATTTGCCATCTCCTCAACAACATTAACGTTGGGTTTATAGATATAGCCATTTTCATCCGCACTTGGGTGATTAGGGTTATATTCAATTTGTAGTGGTTTGTTACTCTCAACAATTCCCAGCACTTTAACACCAACAGCGGAGCCCTGAGGGTTGCTGTCTGAAGCAGACGCTTTCGTCAACTCGGCAGCAAATACAGGTTGGCGTGCTCGGTAAGTTTTGTCTTGGGATGAACTAATAGTATTAGCATTCGAAATATTACTCGCGGTGGTATTTAAGCGAACATTTTGCGCACTCATACCACTGCCTGAAATATCAAAAACGTTATATAAACTCATAATTATTATCCTTGACTTCCGAGCGCTTTATTCAGGCCCTTAAATTTACTACTTAAAAATTGCAGGCTTGCCTGATACTCCATCGCATTCTGTGTATACAAGTTTCGTTCCACCTGTATATCAACTGAGTTACCATCGCCTGTATCTCCTTGATTTGGAGTACGAAATAATTCAGAACCACCTACACTTCGAGTACCGCCAGCAATGTGTTTTTCATTGGTAGTAACCATGCTATTGCCGCTTTGCTGAGTTGACCTTGCCGCTTTTAATGCTGAGGCAAAGTCGATATCTTTTGCTTTATAGCCAGGCGTATCAGCATTCGCTATATTTGTGGCAAGTACTTCTGCCCGCTGTGAGCGGATCAACATTGCATGCGGGTGCACACCTAATGCTTTATCAAAACTGATAGCCATAACGTTCTCCAAAAAATTGACTTGCTTAAGTTAAAGCAATTTATAAGCCAGTAGTTTTTAGTTACGTTATTTTTTTATAGAGGGTTGTTATTAAATAAAAAACGACGCTAAGTACGTCGTTTTCTAATAACAAAGTGATAGGATTATTTTTTTTGGTAGATAATTCCTGGGTTACAACGAACCATATCAAACTCATTACTTAAGCCCGTCATCGACTCCGACGCACCTAAAAATAAATACCCTTTTGGGTTTAGTGCTTGGGCAAACTGACCAATTATTTTTGCTTTAACCTCTGGTGAAAAATATATAAGGACATTGCGGCAAAAAATAATATCAAACTTCCCCATTAAGGCGTAAGAATCAAGCAAGTTTAAATGTCTAAAGCTCACCTGTTTTCTAACTGAGTCGACAACTTTTGCCATGCCGTTGCCGCTATCCATAAAGTACTTTTTACGGCGCTCTGCAGATAGGCCTCGCGCTAATGCCAGCGCGTCATATTCGGCGTTTTTACACATATCGAGCATTGTGTTAGAAATATCAGTACCAATAATTTGTGCCCCCATACGCAACACGCCCGGTTGCTTGGCCTGAAACTCAGCAACAGACATGGCAATAGAGTATGGTTCTTGGCCTGAAGAGCTGGCCGCTGACCAAATTTTTAATGGTCGGCGGGCGTCTTTAAACTCTGGAAACAATTTATTTTTTAAAAGCTCAAATGGGTATTGATCCCTAAACCACAAGGTTTCGTTAGTGGTCATGGCATCAACTACAGCGGCTCTAAGTTGCCGCTCATGAGGGCCAAGCGTTTTACTCACTAATTGTGATAAAGATTCAACATTAAAACGAGCCATAAGTGGCGCAAGCCTACTTTTTACTAAATACTGCTTGTTTTCGCCAAGCACAATACCACATTGCTGCTCTAAAAATGAGCGAAACTGATCGTAGTCACTTTGCTGCAAATCTTTATTATTCAAATTAATAACACCTATTGTTGTTTAGTCGCAATGAACCCATTTTTTAACTGCTGTTGCCAATTCATCAGGGTTAAATTTTGCTATAAAGTCATCCGCGCCTACTTTTTCGATCATCGCCTGATTAAACACCCCACTCAAAGAAGTGTGTAAAATAACATGTAGAGGCGCTAATTTTGGATCTGCTTTAATTTCTGCTGTTAATGTATAGCCGTCCATTTCAGGCATTTCAACATCAGAGATAAGTAAACCTACACGCTCAGTAATATCATTTTTACAATCAAGCTCGGCTATTTCTTTAAGCCTAACTAAAGCCTCTTTACCATTTTTTGCAAGCTCAGTTTGCACGCCAAGTGGCTCAAGTGCTCTTTTTACTTGGTTACGTGCAACAGCTGAATCGTCGGCAATAAATACAATGCGCTCGCCTAAGTCTTTTTGTATTGCACTATCGGCGGCAAGGTCGGCACTAACCTCGGTATTTACTGGACAAATTTCGTTTAAGATTTTTTCTACATCGAGAATTTCGACCAATTCGTTTTCAATCTCGGTAACGGCAGTTAAATAAGAGTAACGCCCTGCTCCTGACGGAGGTGGCATTATTTTTTCCCAGTTCATATTAACGATTCGTTCAACGCCCCCAACTAAAAAGCCCTGCACTGAACGATTGTATTCTGCAATTATTATGAAGCTGTCTTTAACATTTTCAATAGGTCGGCCGCCTACGGCCATTGATAAGTCGATAACTGAAATAGTTTGACCACGAATATGAGCCACACCCCGAATGTATGCATTTGATTTAGGCATACTCGTTAAAGGAGGACATTGCAGTACTTCTCTTACTTTAAATACATTGATCCCAAAACGCTGACGCCCTCTGAGCTTAAATAATAGTAATTCTAGGCGGTTCTGCCCAACCAACTGGGTGCGTTGGTTTACTGAGTCTAAAATGCCTGCCATTCAAATCTCCTAAAGAAAACAAATAATGCGGAACGATAATTGCTTTCTGTTTATAAAGCTACATAACATCGCGGGAGCGTCTACTTTTTGACGCAAAATATTTATACCCTGTTTGAAACCATAAGCATAGTCGAAACATTATGAGTTTGTTAAAAAAAGTCAGAAGATACAGTGTTTTTTATTTTCTTGCTAGCCTCTGCTTAGCAACACCTTTGCATGCAAAAGTGTTTAGTAAAGATTTATTACAAGAAATAGCAATTTCTCATATTGCAGAGCAAGTTACCGTGCCACTTGAAAAAAATGTGGAGATTACCGCGCTTGCTCTCGATAGTCGCATTCCTGATAGAGTATGCGAAAACGAGCCAGAATTAGTCGTGCCAAATGAGCCGCCATTTACACGCCAGGTGACTGTTCAAATAAAATGTAACGATGCGCAAAGCTGGACTCAATATGTCCATGTAAGAATAGTTAAAATGTCGCCCGTTGTGGTTGCCACGGCAAATCTAGCCCGTGGTGAAGTTATTACTAAGTCTCATTTAAGCGTACAAATGAAGCCTTCGCAGTTTGTAAGGGTACAATATTTAGATGACCCTTTAATGCTTATTGGCAGCCGCAGTAAGCGAAATATAAGAAGCGGTATGCCGGTTTTGCTTAACCAAATTTGTATGGTTTGCAAAGGCGACGCTGTTAATATTTATGCGAGTATTAAAGGACTTAGAATAAAAACCACGGGGATAGCACTTGAAGATGGCACCCTTGGTGAGCAAGTACAGATCAAGAATAAAAAATCCGGTAAAATTTTGAATGCACGCGTAGATGGTGTAGAGTCTGTGCAAGTAAATATTTAATTTCGATTTATACTAAAGTATCCTATGTATATGCCGATAACTTGGCATAAGTTGGGTAATATACAGGTTTATTATTATGGTTAATCAAGTTAATGGCAGTAATCAACAAGCTAACGCGCTTACAAACGCTAAACAGCAACAAGTTGATATTAAAAAAGATAACGCTGCAAGTACACAAACAACACAGACTCCTTCGCCTAAAGCGGCGAGCGATTCAGTGAGCCTGACGCCACAAGCACAGCAGTTAAAAACACTGCAAGATAAAGCACAGCAATCATCTGGCTTTGATAGTGAAAAGGTCGCTGAGCTTAAAAAAGCGATTACAGAAGGTAAATACCAAATTGATGCTGAAAAGCTGACTAAAAACTTAGCTGATTTTGAGTTTAACGTATATGGCTGATCACAATAGTTTAATTAGCGTTAAATTAAATGAACAAGTTAAATGCTTGGATTCATTATATGCGTTATTAAACGAAGAGCTTAGTATTATTGCCTCTCGCAGAGGTGAAGGTTTAAAAGAACTTGCCCAACAAAAAATGTCTTTTTTAACTAAGCTTACGCAGCTCGATAAAGAGTTGAATAAACTTTTTGCTGCAAATGATGAAAATGCCCCTGAAGTGACTGAACGAGTAGCGCAAGTTAAAGCGCAGTTAGCGCAGTGCCAAAAACAAAATAAAGTAAACTCACATGCTGCCCGCCAAGCACACTTAAGTGTAAAACAATTAAAAGATATTTTAATTGGCGCCCCAACCAGTATGACTTACGACCAAGGCGGTAGTGTAGTTAATACCGACAGCAAGCTGGTTCGTAACCTAAAAGCTTAACTGCTTTTATCTATCCTAATTTATTAAAAAAGCCCTTATTGAAGTCTCAATATGGGCTTTTTTAGGTTTACTACTTAACACAAAATAATAACCACACTTTTGATTAAGTGAGTTTTAGAAACCCACTTCAGTTATTTAACTGGAGTGGGTTACTGATTTAAATATCTGTTTGGTTATTACCATTTTCAATTAAGTGTTTAATCATTTCCTCTGATTGATTTTGAACATCAACTGCTGGCGCTGCCTCATCAACACTTCCTCCACTTTGTGCAGGGCTATAAGCAATTGCAGAGCCTTCATCGTCAATCACAGTATTAAAAGCAACGAGTTGCTCGCTGTCTTCGTCAATAATTACATCATTGATATTAAGGGGCTCTGTAGAGCTCATTGACACCGTTTGCTCTGTACTCGATAAAGCACTTACATTACTTAAATTAACCGTTTCTCCTAAAGCATCGCTGGTTACTGCTTCATTTGGCATAGTAGCGCCTAATGCTGCTTCTTCGCTAAACGGCTCAGCGGCCCCTTCTAAGCCAAATGTTGTATCGGTGGCACTTGCACTGCTTCCTGCGCTAGCAAGTTGTGGGTCGTTTCCTTGGTCAATAATATTGTCATTAATATCCTTAATTAAATAATTACCGGCTTCATCAACTGTGATAAAGCGATAATCAGACCAAGAACCTAAATCAAGAACTGATAATAATGAACTCCAATTTCCATTCTCATCAGGTTGAATTTCCATAGCGCTTTCTAGCACATTTAAGTTTAGGTTTAACACCTCAAGGCCAAGTAAGTTTGCTCCTACAACATATACACTATTTCCTTCTTCTACTGTGCCTTCTGCAGTTAAACCTATTCCTAGTAAGCCCCAGTAATAGTTAGACACTTCGAAGTCTACAGGCGTTGAGTCAATCACTAACCCAGATAAGCTTCCACTTGAAGTAACATTTCCAGATTCATCAGTAGCGGTAGCCGTTACAGTGTATGCCCCATCGAGTAAAGCGTTGTCTGGTGATACGCTCCATACACCTGTCTCACCCGCTGTTGTATCCTTGGTTACAACAGTACCGCTTTCATCTATAAAGCTTACGGTAATATCTTCATTTGCTCCTGCGGTACCGGAGATCTTAGGTGTGCTATCGGCTGTTAATTCTAAACCAGAGTTAATTACTATGCCTGAATCAACTATGCTGCTTATAGATTGCTCGCCAATATTACCTGCATTATCAAGTACGCTTACATCAACACTGTAATTCCCTTCGCTAAGAGGCTGCGAAGCTGTAACACTCCACGACCCGTCTGTGTTTACTGTTGTTGAAACATTGTGTGTTTCACCTAGTGCGTCAGTAAACATCACCATAACTGCAGCTCCCGCAAAACTTCCGGTTACCGAGCCTGTAATAGTCGGTGTGGTATCTTGGCCTACTGCAATAGGGTCTATAAATACAATAGGTGCTGTGTAATCAGTACTTGAAACCATGGTATCGCTTGATGAGTTTCCTGCAGCATCACTCACTGTTGCAGTAGCACTAAAACCGCCTTCACTAAGCGGCGTAACAGCTGTGACTGACCAAGTTCCGTTACCTGCCACTTGCGCAGTTAATGTTTGCGAATCACTATTAGCATCAGTAAGTACTACGCTTATGGTTGTACCTGCCGGAGCATCACTTGTACCTGAGATGGTTGGCAGTGAGTTATTCGTAACTGCAAGTTCATTAATTTCAATTGTAGGCGGAGTTAAGTCAACTATGCCATTAAGACTTGTAGAGCTTGTAAGGTTTAAGTTTTCGACTGTCGCATCAACCGTAAATGCACCTTCAGCTAATGGAATGGTCGGTATTAATGTCCATACACCAGCAATAGCTTGAGTGTTATAGGTTGTTGCATTACCACTGCTATCTGTAATAACAACTTCTACATTACCGTTTATTACATCGGTAGTACCACTAATAGTAGGGGTTGTATCGCTTGTATCTATTATTGGGTTAATTAATAGACTCGGTAAAGTGGTGCTCACAACGCCCGTTTGCGTCACCGTTGCTATATTGCCTGCGTTATCAATACTAATAGCCTCGACGGTTAAATCGCCCTCAGCAAGTAAAGGTGTAACAACAAGCCACGTGCCATCTCCTAATACTGTTGTAGTAACTTCATAAAGTGTGTTTGTAGAGTCGGTAATATTAACAGTGATTAAGCTACCGGTTTCTTCGTCACTGGTGCCAGTAATAGTAGGCGTTAATGTATTAAGTACACCAAAAGCGTCTATTTCTAACGATGGCGGTATGGTATCAATCGTCACTTGCTCAGTAGCAGACTGGCCTAGATTACCCGCAGCATCAGTAATACTTGCAAATACACTATATATACCATCAGGTAGGCTCGTGGTTAATAACGACCACGTGCCATCGCTACCAACAAGGGCATCAAATACTGTTGCGTTGCCGTTACTATCTATCACAGTTACATCAATGTCTGTGCCCGGAGCCTCCTCTGAAGTACCAGAAATAGTTAGAATGTCAGTATTGCTGATGCTCAACGGTAAAATATCTACCACAGGCACTAACGTATCAACAACAAACTCGAGCGTTTGTGTTACTACATTGCCGGCATCATCAGTGATACTCACGTTGGCAACATGCTGCCCTTCAGTCAGCGCATCAACCTCCAGTGAAAATAGCCCTGCTGCATTCACTGTTGTTGTTAGTACTGAGCCTCCGTCCAGCTGAATCTCTACCACTCCATTAATTAAATCACTGGTCCCTTGAATAATTGGAGTAGAATCTGACGTTGTACCAATCACTTGCAAATTAAGCGTTGGCGAGATGGTATCTACTACACTGCTTAGCAGCTGTGTAGCTGTGATCCCGACTTCACTTAATACATTCACAGTTACAGTAAACACGCCCTCAGCAAGTGATTGAGGAACTTGTACAAGCCATGAATTATCTGCCTGCACTATGGCAACCAAATCTTGTGCTATGTTATCGCTATCTACCACTCTCACTAGCACTTCGGTGCCTGGGGCTTGGTCGGTCGTACCACTAATTACTGGTAAATCACCCTCGCCAGCTACAAAGTCAACTACCGCATTAAGTAACGGCGTTGAAGCATCTACATCTGCCGTCGTAATAGTGGTGGTGTTACCCGCTTCATCAGTTGCAGAGGCTTCAACAACTGATAAGCCAATAATATTAACCGCTAGGCCTAATAACACCCAGTCACCATTGGCATCAGTGGTTACATCGTAAGTTAAGTTAGCCAAATCACCTGCTAATTCTAAATTAACGGTAACTGTTTTACCTTCACCTAAATCGGAAGTACCAGATAAAGATACTAGCTGCCCTAATACGAACGAAGGCACAATAGTAAGCTCTGGCCCTACTGTATCTACTTCGCCACCTGTTTTACTATCAACAGAGGTATTTCCTGCGCTATCAGTAATCGTTGCCGAAACACTGTAAACCCCCTCCGCTAATACGTTGTCTGCAGCGGCTTGCCAGTCTCCATTAGCATCCGTTTGTACGGTAATTTGATGCGATGCGCCAGCTGAGTCGGTAAACGTAACGAAAACGTTTGTATTTGGCTCGTTTGATGTGCCACTAATTAATGGCGTGCTGTCTTGGGTAAGTATTAATGAACTTTGATCAATACTAATTTCTGGCGCAATTGTATCTATATTAGCGTTAGTGATATTGCTGCCTGTATTTCCGGCATTATCAGTAATAAATACTTCTACTGAATATGCCCCTTGCGAAAGACTATTGCTTGCCTCTACTGACCAAGTTCCACCGGCTTGCACCGTTGTATTGACAGTATGCGCATTACCTTGGAAGTCGGTAAATACCACAGCAACCACATCTCCTACGGCTGCACCTGTTACACTGCCAGAAACGCTAGGTGTTAAATCTGTACTACCTACAATATCGTTAATGCTAACCACTGGTGCGGTTATATCAACCACACCGGTAGTGCTAGTATTTACAGGGTTCCCCGCGGTATCACTTGTTGATGCAGTAACAGTATATGTGCCTTCGCTAAGCGATAAAGGAGCTGCAACTGACCATGTGCCATTTGCACCTACTGTGGCATTAACTGTTTGCTCTGCGCCTAAGCTATCTGTAATCAAAATAGCGACTATGGCGCCCTGTGGGGCTGTACTTGTACCTGAAATTGTAGGCGTTGTATCATTACTCGTTAGTAGCGGTGTAATATTCAATGCTGGGGCTGTTAAATCTATCAGCCCTGTATCTGTTGCACTGCTGGTTAAGCCACCTTCAGTCACACTGGCTGAAACAGTAAACGTGCCCTCAGGAAGGATATTTGCTGCATCTACACTCCATGTATTATCAGTTACAGTTGTTGTAACCGTATGCGAGACATTATTAACATCGGTAATAGTAACCGTAACTAACGTACCATTTGCAGCACTACTTGACCCAGAAAGCGTAGGTGTTTGATCGTTTGTATCAACAATGGTGTTTATATTAATGGTAGGTGCATTAGTATTAAGCGTGGCAGTAGCATTTGCTTCACTACTGTTACCTGCAGTATCAGTAATGCTTGCTGAAACTGTCACTTGTCCATCAGTTAATGGCGTGGTTACATCAACACTCCAGGCCCCGCCTGCCCCCACAGTCGTTGTGTAGGTATCAGTGCTATCACCATCAGTAATTGTGACATTAATTGTAGTACCTTCAACCTCATTAGATGTACCTGAAATAGTAGGCGTGCTGCTATTAATTGTACCTAATGCGTCAATGGTAATGGTTGGTGCTTGAGTATCAACAAGCCCTGTTCCAGTCGCTGAACCTGTATTATTAGCATCGTCGGTAATACTAACAACAACACTGTAATTTCCTTCAGGTAAATTAGGCGCTGTTGTTTGCCAATTACCATTTGCATCAACCGTAGCAGCTAACGTATGCGTATCACCATTACTATCTGTAATAACAATATCTACATTTGTGCCAGTAGGTTCACCAGATGTACCACTAATAACTGGCGTATCTGTGTTAAATACGGTTATGTCGTCCAATGCGACTATTGGTATCTGAGTATCAATTGTTAAGTCGATTGTTGTGTTAGTGATATTATTGGCGTCGTCAGCAACATTAATTTGCGCTGTATAGTTACCATCTGTAAGTGCAGTTGGTACCTCTACCTGCCAATTTCCATCAGCATCTACTACCGCAAAAAAGGTTTGGCCATCAATGCTAATTATTACATCAGCACCTATGGCATCACTGGTGCCTGATAGAGTTGGCGTTGTATCTGCTGTAGTGTCGATAGGATTAACGCTAAGAGTAGGTGCTATGCTGTCTATTTCACCTTGTGCTTGCTCAGTGGTTAAATTACCAACATCGTCTCTTACCTCTGCGGTAACAGTGTACTGCCCTTGTGCTAACTCGGTTGGCACTTCAACAGACCAACTTCCATTAGCTTGAACTATGGCCGTAAACTGCTGGCTTTGACCTGCACTATCTACAACGGTTAGTTCTACCTCGGTTCCTTGAACCATATCAGTAACACCAGAGATCACAGGCGTTGCATCATTCGATAATGCATCTACAGTAACGGTAAGCGCAGGTGCTTCATTATCAAAATTAAGTGAGTTGACGCTCGCAACATTGCCGGCTGCATCACTTGCAGTTGCAGTAACATACGCAAGACTAAGCAAAGGTACTGTTATGTTGGCAAGTCCCCATGTGCCATCAGCATTCGTGGTAGCAGTGTACGTTGCGCCCACTAAACCACCGACTAAATACTCGGTAATTGTGATCACTGACCCTTCTGGTAAATCAGAATCCCCAGAAAGAGAGACTAAATTGCCTAGGGCAAACGAAGGAATGATCTCTAAAGTCGGTGGAGTTACATCCACTTCACCGCTGTCTGTCCCTGTGCCCGTGTTACCCGCTGCATCCGTGATGCTGGCACTGACACTGTAGTTACCTTCGGCTAAATCCGTCGCTGGGGTGGCACTCCAATTACCATTGGCGTCGGTTTGTACATCAATAGTTTGTACGGCATTGGCTGCATCGGTA
>CERR01016326.1_pt1 | contig 20804 bp, 18 predicted proteins | sample 530841 | NCBI WGS metagenome assembly CERR01 (sample SAMEA2621021, study PRJEB7988) | marine metagenome | biome: marine biome (ENVO:00000447); feature: surface water layer (ENVO:00002042); material: "saline water (ENVO:00002010), including plankton (ENVO:xxxxxxxx)" | depth 5 m | reverse complement strand
TAGGAGCAATTGCCGAGAACAACTAAATAGCGAATTTTTTGCCTTACTATCAACGCGTTTTTATATCCTCAAAATAGAACGCTTGATTATACGCATTGGTATAACAGCTAGGCTTTGGAGTAAATAATATGAACATTGCTTTTTTTAGTACGCAAAAATACGAGCAGCCTTTTTTTAAGCGCAGTATTAACAAACACCCTCAAATAGAGATTTGTTACTTTGAGCAAGCACTGAATGAGCAAACAGCCCTGCTTGCTGAAGGGTTTGATGCTGTGTGTGTATTTGTAAACGACACGGTTAACGCCCTCGTTATTGAGCACCTTGCTGAGCAAGGAATTAATACTATTTTACTTCGCTGCGCAGGGTTTAATAATGTTGATTTAGTGGCTGCCAAAGCACACAACATTAAGGTATTACGAGTGCCCGCATACAGCCCAGAAGCCGTAGCTGAGCACTGTGTTGCACTTATGCTTACCCTTAGCCGTAAAACACATAAAGCCTATAACCGCGTACGCGAAGACAACTTTGATTTAAACGGTTTATTAGGCTTTAACTTACACGGCAAAACAGTTGGCATTATAGGCTGTGGCAAAATTGGCCTTGCCCTTTGTAATATTTTAAATGGCTTTGGCGCGCATGTTTTAGTGTGCGACCCTTATGCAACACCTGGCAATTACACCATTACCGATTTAGATTCGCTGCTTACTCAAAGCGATATAATTTCACTGCACTGCCCACTGAATGAGCAAACACACCATTTAATAAACGCCGATGCATTTAATAAAATGAAACCTGGGGTAATGCTAATTAATACTTCGCGCGGTGCGCTACTTAATAGTAAAGCGTGTATAAATGCGCTTAAAACTAAAAAGCTAGGGTATTTAGGGCTTGATGTGTACGAGCAGGAGTCGGAGCTATTTTTTAAAAATCATAGCGACGAGATAAACCAAGACGATATATTCTCGCGCTTAGTTAGTTTTAAAAACGTATTAATAACTGGCCACCAAGGCTTTTTTACTCAAGAAGCCCTTAGCGAAATTGCCAATACCACCATACAAAACGCAATAGAAATTAATGAACAGAGACCTTTAACCAATGAGGTTTTATAAAGCCGCGGCCCATTAATTTGCTTTACCCGTTTTGCTATTTACATAACGGGTAAAGCTTAAAATACTTTAGCCAAACGCAACGTTTGCAAAAACAAGAGTCATTAATACTGGGCACACAAAACGAATGTATTGAGCAAACCAGTAATGCGTGCCGGTGCTGGCTTTATGAAGCTTATTACCGCGTTTCCACATCCAACCTGCGGTTATAAAATAAAATAGCCCCATAAGTGGTAGTTGGTACTGAGTAAATAGCATGATTACTAAACCAAATAGCCACTCAAAGTTTAATATTATTGCACTAGCGCATATTAACACCACTAGGCTAACGGCCCACGTTGCTTTAGTACGATCTACGCGGTGGTTTTCTACTAAAAACGCTACCGGTATTTCTGTGGTAGAAATAGTCGATGTAACCGATGCAATCGACATAAGTACAAAAAACAGTAACCCAATTAGTAAGCCAATTTCGCCCATGGTACTAAAAAGCTCAGGCAAAATAGCAAATATAAGCTGCCCTTCACCTATAAGTTTTCCGCCGCTAAACACCTCTACCCCGTTATGCTGCGCTACATAAATTGCAGGCACTATCAGTAAACCTGCTAAAAATGCCACGCTGGTATCAAGCAGTGCAACGCTTGCAGTTAGTTTTGGCAGGTTTGCATCTGGCTGCAGGTACGAGCCATAAATCATCATGCAGCCAACCCCTAATGAGAGCGAGAAAAACGCCTGCCCCATTGCAGCAATGATTAAATTTGGGTCAAGCACTTGGCTAAAATTAGGAATTAAATAAGCAGCAAACCCTTCGCTGGCGCCTTCTAAACTGGCTATATAAAAAATTAAGCCTATTAGTAGCACCAATAACAATGGCATTAAACGGCGTGACCAGGTTTCAATCCCAGATTTAACCCCTTTTAAAATAATACTGGCGGTTAAAATAAGCATAAGCGGCGTAAATATAAAATTACGCACCATAGAGTCGCTGTGTAAAAATTCGCTTGCGGCGGTAAAACCAAAAAATGTAGTAATAGGCTCTATCGCGTAAGAGAGCATCCACCCAGCTACAATAGAATAAAAGCTAAGCATAACCACAGCGCCCGCAAGGCCAATATATCCTGCGGCAGCCCCTACTTTTTTGTTGGTATTTTGCCACGCATTACCCAATGCTTTTACTGGGTTTGCTTGCGCTTGGTGGCCTAAATAAAGTTCGGTATAAAGCGCAGGTAGCGCAAGTAAAAATATAACTACAAAGTAAACCAATAAAAATGCACCGCCACCATGGTTGGCCGCCTGCGTAGGAAAACCCCAAATATTACCTAAACCCACTGCTGCGCCTGCAGCGGCTAAAACAAAACCAAAACGGCTTTGAAATCCATCACGCACTTGTGCCATACATCTACAAATTCTGTTATTCTTTGATTATTGTGAATTAAACCATATTTAATGCCAACTGAGTAATAAAATTGCTTTTGGCATAAATAAGCGCTGTTAACCGCTCATAATTACAGCACTCACTTATTTTAAGCGCGTATGACTAACCACTTTTTTAAAAACATCCTAAGTGTTGCTCCCTCTTTTTATAGCGATTTACCCCCTAGCAACAATACTATTTTAGTGTTTAATGCCAACACACTTAATGTAGAACACCTTGATTTAACCCAGTACCTAAGCCCATTTGAGCTAAGCGTTATAAATCGCCGTAAACGCATGCAAGCAAAGCAAGAATATGTAGCATCGCGTATATTACTAAAGCAACTTGCAAAGCATACTCAGCCCCAATACGCACACATACCGCTTAATAAAATGAGCACCCACTTTAATGAAGAATGCTCAAAACTACAGCTCCATATAAACCACACCGTTATTAATACCTGTATTTCGCACTCGCATGGCTTAGTTGGCGTTGCACTTAATGTTACTAAGGCGGAGTTTGGCTTTGATATTGAAAAAATAAACTTAAAACGCCCATTCGAAAAGCTCGCTAAGCATTTTTATCATAAGGCTGAAATTGCCTTAATTACCGCGCCTTTGGCTATAAAAGAGCAAGCCCACCGCTTTTTTAGAATTTGGACCTTAAAAGAGGCACTCGCTAAAGCAACTAGCCGCCCAATAGCGCAATTGCTTAGCCCAAATGTATTTGATGAATTTTCTTTGTTAAACCTTACAGCATCGAGTAACAGCATAACGGTTGCCAATGAGGAGTTTGATATAAGCGTGGCGCATAAAAAAAGCACCGACTGGCGGTGCTTTATACTTAATAACTTGGATACTGAATAACTTGGCTTTAAAAGCTTAAGCAGCGCTTTCTAATAAGCGGCTGTGTATTGCTTGTACCACGGTATCTGATTCGCTTTGCTCTACTAAAAAGCATAAGTTGTGCTTACTTGCACCATGACAAATTAATCGAATATTAAACTCTTTTAATACGTTCATTAGGTTCATTTCGTGCTGGCGTAGCTGTATTTCAGAGCCTATAAGCGCCACTAAGGTTAAGTTGTTTTCAACCGATACATGACAAAATTCGGCCAATTTATCTAAACACGCCTGCTCAAGCTCAGGTCGCGAGGCATTAGGCGCGTTATCTAGGGTTATGGCAACACTAATTTCTGAGGTAGTAACTAAATCTACCGATATATTAAATTCACTTAAAATAGTAAATACACGGGCCAAAAAGCCACTTGCTAATAACATTTCTGGGCTTTTAAGCGTTAGCAATATTTGGTTTTTACGCTGCGTAACGGCACGAATACCTGGCTGCTGCGATTTTTCACGCTCAATCCACGTTCCTCCGCGCTCTGGCTCGCGGCTAGAGCCTACAAATACATTTATATGGCTACGGCTTGCTGGTAAAATAGTCGCAGGGTGCAATACTTTTGCACCAAATGTGGCCATTTCTGCGGCTTCATCAAAGCTTAAGCGGGCAATTGGCGTTGCCTTAGCGCATAAACGCGGGTCGGTGCTAAAAATCCCCACTACATCGGTCCAAATGTGTACACTTTTAGCATTAATAGCCTCTGCTAATAACGCCGCGCTGTAGTCAGAGCCACCACGACCAAGCGTTGTGGTTTGGCCAAATTCATCACTACCAATAAACCCTTGTGTAACTATTACTTGCTCATCTAATAACGGAATTAACAGGTCTTTAGCCGCTTGTGCAGTGGCCGCAACATCGGGCGTTGCTTTACCAAATTGGCTGTCGGTTTTAAGCACTTTGCGTACATCAAACCTATCTGCATTTAAGCCTTTTAAGCGCAGCACTTGAGCAAATAAATAAGACGATAAACGCTCGCCAAAGCTAAGCAGCTCATCGTGTTGTTGATCTGTGGTAAGTGTTTCAAGGGCTAACGTTTGAAATGCTTTTAACGTTTCGTTAAAACCTACGGCTAAATCGGCATCAAGCGACAGCTCATCTAAAATAGCCTGTTGAATAGCCAATACGCCATCTATGTGTGTTTGGCGCTGCTCTTTACTAAGGTCGGGTTTGCACAGTGCAACTAAGTGATTAGTTACGCCGGCACTGGCGCTCACAGCTACAATACGTACGCTTTTATCTGCAACAATAATTTCGCTACAGCGACTCATCGCTTCAAAGTTTGCAACACTGGTTCCGCCAAATTTGGCAACGATGTAATCTGATTTTGCGCCTGATACTGTTTGTGGCACTGATTGGGTAGTCATTTCGTCTCCTTTCGCGGTATCCAAACCGCTAAAAAACAAGAAGAACTTGGCAAAGGAATGCAAATAAGATGTGTCCGCTGCCAGAAGCTCTCCACCTAAGTTGGTGACAGTTTTGGGGATTCAGCCCCATAAACCGAAAAACACGGTTGACGTAACCTTGTTTTCCTCGGCGAGTACTTCCCTCTTTAATGGTTATGGGCGTTCGTCACCTACCATTAAATACCTAAGTATCGCACCTCTTCTGAATGTTGTATTAACCTGTGGCTAATAAAACAAAACCCCACTGTGTAGCGGGGCTTTGAAAGTTATCGTTTAGACGTCTAGCTGTCAAGCATTTATAGCAAAAATTAAACAAAACCACCCATAAAGTAAGAGCCTGTATAACCTACTGTATAACAAATTAATAATTGCAGCGATAATTTAAAGTAGCTAGTAAAAGTAAGTGCTTTAAGTTTGCTCATCGCAATAATACCCGCTGCCGAACCAATTATAAGCATTGACCCACCTACACCTGTTGCATAGGTAAACGACAACCAATGTTGCTGGCTCATTACTATATCTGCTTTTAATAGCGCAGCAGTAAGCGGTACGTTATCAACCCCTGCTGATAATATTCCCATTAAATAGTTAGCGTACTCAGGTGCCATTACTGTATATAAATCGGTAAATTTACTTAAAATACCAATTTCTTTTAATGCGCCAACAAGTAACAGCACCCCCACAAAAAACAGTAGCGTGTCGTATTCTATGTCGCGTACAAAATCGATGATGTCTTTGTTTATATCTTTTTTGCGCATTAAAAATTGCGCCACTAAAAACATTACCGATAAGCCAAATAAAAACGTTAATAGCGGCGGTACGCTATAAATTACGCTAAGCGTTAACGTACTTACCACGGTTGATAAAAATATGATGGCGATGGTAATATCGGTTTTTTCTATACGTTTTTTTTGCGAGCCCACAAACTCTATTTGCCCTTTCATACCAATAGAGAGTAAAAGCGCTAATAGCATTACACTTATAAACGCAGGCGCTATGAGCAGTAATAAGTTTGCAATAGAAACCTTGCCGTCCAAAAATATCATTAAGGTGGTTACATCACCGGTTATTAGCGATACACCGCCAGAGTTAACCCCAAACACAATAAGTGTGGCGTATTTAATGAGCTTGTTAGTTTCAAGATTTAACGACATAACCACAGCAAGTGATATAAGCGTAGCGGTGACATTGTCAGAAATAGACGAAAACAAAAAAGCAAAGCCGCCCACTAAAAACATAAGCTGTCGTTCGCTAATGCTTTTAGGCATTACCCGGTGCACAATGTTTTCTATAAACCCTTTAGAGTTTAAATAGGCAACAAAGGTCATAGCGGCCATTAAAAAAAGCCACAGTGAGGCTATTTCTAATATGTTTTCGTTAAGAAGATGCTGAATAGTTGCTGGGCTTTGCCCATGAAGAGGGTTAACAAAAAGTATAATCCAACAAAGCGTTCCAAAAAAGAGTGTTGTTTTAGCTTTATTTACGTGAATTATATCTTCTATAACGATCAGTAAAAAGGCAATCGCTATTAGGGTTAAAATTATCGAGGGGACCATGGTAGTTAAATAACCTTTGATATAGTTTTAACAGAACGTTCAAACAACTCACATTTGATTGTTCCTAATTTTGGTGCGGATTTTAGCACCGCTGATGCGCAAAAACTATTATTAAATGGTCTTAAAAAGGAATACTATATGCAGGTAAAATACGTAATAATGAGTCCTTTGTAAAAACTCAATAATATAATACTAGGATGTTGTAACCTCTTATGATCCCAGCTAAAAAGCTGCTTAACACCCTTAGCGAACACTGGGGTGTTTTAGAGCTATTATTTAAACGTTTTAAAATGGCCGACTTTAGCCTCAAAGACGTGCAAAACGCCATTAAACAAAAACAGCCCACATGGACTAACGAGCGCATTTACAAAGAAACAAATCGTTTGCTCAATCAAGATATACTTATTCCATTGGCTAAATCATCCCAGCTTGAAATAAACCGCGCCATTGCCGATTTTGCGACCTTTTTATTACAAGAAGAACACCTCGGTTTAGCACAAGAAATTAGCGTATTGGTTGATGATTTAGCACGCCTAGGAAACCGATTAGATAATGCTGGCGAAATAGAAGACTTTGACGATTTACGCCGCTATAGCCGCATTATGGATGTTCGGGTGCGTAAAATAATGAAGCTGTACGCGCACAACGAAAACGCTATTTTAAACATTGTTGAGCAAGCTAAATCTGATCACGCGGTGCAATCTTTGCAAAAGCGCTACAAAGCGGTAATAGAAGCCTTTGACGAATACATAGAGCCGATGCTTGAAATGGTCGATATTCGCGGTGACTTTCATGCCTGTTTTACACTTATTGAGCAGCAAATAAGTAAGCAAATAGAGCACATTGAACGCTCAGGCAAAGCCTACAACGACAAACGTATGCTTGAGCAATTGCGTACTCGTATACTCGAAATGCATTTAGTTGGCCGAGAAAGCTTACGCAAAAGTGCCGATATGCTTATGCCGCTGCGCGAGGAGCTACGCCGTAATAACCTAATTACCCGCCAGGCAGCAAAAGTGCTTGGCCTTGTGCGTAAAAATGGCGTAGACAACATGCTAAGCGCGGTACAACCAAATTTTGTAAGCGATGCGCAGCGTTATTCGCTTGGCCAGCAGCGTCATATAGTTGCCTATATGGCAAGCTTGGTAGAATTTGAACACGAAGAATACCAGCTCCCAGAGCAACAAGACGTGCCGGCATTTGTTACGCCAAACATTCCTGATTACCACGATGTTAAAACAAGCTTTGCAAAACACTTTAATAAAAAACGTAAAAAGCCCCAGCCATTACTGCAATTTTTAGATGAAAGCTACCCAGAATTAGACGCCGACGAAATGCTATTTTTATATCAAAAACTAGTCAGCGACAGTGAAATTCACATTAGCCAAAGCGATGAAAAAACACGCGTAAAAATTGCCGGCCAGCATTTTTCGTTATACCCATTTAATTCTGCGCCTCAGCCAGATACACAGGCAGACGAGTAACACATGACACATATAAACTTAGACGAGCTTACGCACCTACAAGCCATTAATAAAAAATTAGGTGCGGGTTACCATATTTGCGAACAAGACAACGTAATGTGGCAAGAGCTTGACCAGCACATAGAATCTTATAGCGCCTTATTTAGCGCCCTTGGCCACGATTTAAAACACGACAGCCGCGGCTTTTACTACTTTGCCAGCGACGAAAGCACGCCAAACATGGGTAAAATATCCCGTGCTATTGCACTGACTATTTACATTTTAATTGAGCACTTTGCCAATACGGGTAAAGACCCAATGCGTGCCCTATTTGATGAAGTAAACGATTTAGAACTGATGCAAACCTTAGTGCAAATTAATAAACACTTGTTTGATCAGCTTGAGATATTTTCGGGCTCAGATTTACGAAAAGACGTATACCTGCGCATGGTACGTTTAGGCCTTGCCCGCGAAGTAGAAGGCGGCTTTATGCTACAAGCGCCTATTCACCGCTATATTGATGCACTTATGGAAGTAAACGAAGAAACCTACATTACAGAGGACGAGCAATGAAAAACTTATACGGACTAAGTAAACTCGCCCTACTTAATACCGCAGGCTATGCAAAGTGTGTTATTCCGCTTGATAAAAGCAGCTCTATTTGTGCACCAAACAATACCGGTAAAAGCTCGGTTATAAACGCCCTGCAATTTCCGCTAATAAATGATTTACGCTTAACCGAATGGGACGGGCACGATTTAGATGAAACCCGTAAATTTTATTTTTCATCGGATCAGTCGTACATTTTACTTGAAGCCAACCTCCCCCATGGCTCGGTGGTTATTGGTGTAGCAGGCCTTGGTAAAATAGCCGGTTACGCGCACCAGTACTTTTGTTATCAAGGCAAACTTGATTTAGCGCAGTACACACAAGGTAATACCATTATTAAGTTTACCAAGCTGTTTAATCATTTAAAAACGCAAGGTTACAACCCTATAGAGCTTAAAGCACAAGAGCTTAACGCCCTGCTTACCGGCGGCGCAACCCCTTTTGACGGCGACATTAATTTAAAAATGATCCCGCTTAATAACGTGCAAGACTCCGCCATTTACAAAGAAATTTTTAGGCGTATTCTTAACTTACACAAATTAGGTGCAAGCGATGTTAAACGCTTTATGCTGCGTGTGTTTGAACGCCATATGTCTAACTCTAAAGTGGACTTTTACGAGGTATGGCGTCGCTCGTTTGATAAAGTAAATCGCGCTAAACGCGAATTAAAAGCGCTTGAATCAATGCAAGAGCCAATAACAGCGCTTGAATCAATGCTTGAAAACCAAACCGTACTTAAAGGTAAGTTAGCAGCCTACGCGCCTAAAATTGATCAAGCATTAATAGACTTTGATACATACCAAGAAGAGCAACTAAGCGAACTAGCCATTGCCCTTGAAGACATAGAGCACGAAAAACACGAGTTTGAGCAAAAGCAAAGCTTATACGTACAGCAATCGCGCGATATAGAACGCAGGCAAACCCAAATTGAGCAATGGTTTTTAGATTACAGCGCTCTTAAAAGCGAATTTGAACTGGTAAATAAAGCCACCCTTAAAACCAACCTTGGCCAACTTAAGCAAGACTACGAGTCACTTTCGCACTCGATTACCAGCGCACAAGGGCAAAGCCTGCACACGCTTGATTACCGCATTAGCGAAACGCAAAAACAAATTAAAAGCTTAAAACTGCAGCTTAAAAACCTTGAGTTTAATTTGTTTACTCGAATGCGCGAAGACCTATCGCTTAAAGAGGTCGAAGAAATATCGCGCATTTTAAACCCCGATATACTCTCGTTTGCCACCACCAGCAATGGCGATATAACCATTGATGATGAAGACGCCTTTGGGGAATTTTTATCGTTATTAAGCGAAAACGTTAAAGGCGGTGTACTAACCCTGCCAGGGGCAAGCATTAAACTTAAAAAACTTTCGCCAGTGCAAATGCAAAGCGGCGAAAACAAAGCCCAGCTTAGCGCTCAGCTAGACGCGCTGGAACGCTCGTTAAAAGAGTTTAAACAACAGCGCGAAGTAGCCGCTAACGTGGCCGATAAACAAAAAGAAAAAGATGCACTTTACGATGAGCTAATGAGCGCAGAGAGCGCCCTAAAACGCTTAGAGCAATTTGAGGTAATGCAGCAGTCGGTAGAAGCGCAATCTATGCTAAAAGAGCAGTTATTAGCAGAGCGCGAACAAGTTGACGACTACCTGCAAGACATTCAAAAAAATAGTGGCTCAATTGCAGACAGGCGCTCGTTAATTAAATCTAAGCAAGAGCAAATTAATCGCCAAACCGAGCGCCTACGCCAAGTTAAAAGCGAGCGAATTGACCACACGCTTGATTTATACAGCGGTAAAGTAACCCCGTATATGATTGATATAACAGTCGACTTTGATAACCTAAGCGACTTAGTACATCACTTTAATAAAGACTGCCAAGAGCTGCGCAACTTTGACATAAACGTGCGTAATACCTATTTGCATGTATATAACGCGGGCATTACTAAGTTCGATAACGAAAATGACGAATTTACTAAATACCAAAAGTTGATTAGCGCGTTTCATAACCTTGATAACGAACGCGATGCCGTTGAGCGCCAAGGCCGCGTAGCCCTGACCGAAGTAGCCGCCACGATTAAAGGCTTGCGTGAAGACTTAGACCGACTTCGCCGCGAAATGAACAGCTTTAATAAAGGCATAAGCCAGCACCGTATTTCTAACCTTCAAGCGTTTAAAATTAACGTAATACCGCGCAAAATGCTGGTTGATAGTATTGATACCATTATCAGCACGTCGCATCAGTTTGAACAAGGCGACACCCTTGATTTATTAAGCCAAGAACCTTACAGCGAAAGCGCGGTAAACGAAGCAAAAGATCACCTAATAAAACTTGCCTCCGACAAAGCAGGCCTTACATTAACTGACTTATTTGATATTCGTTTTGAAGTGGTTAACCGCGCTGGCGAAACCGAACACTTTGAAAAAATCGATTCAGCCGGTTCAAACGGGACGCGTATTACTATTAAGTTATTATGTGGCATGTTGTTTATTCGTTACTTATTAAGCGATCAGGAACAAAACCTTTACCGTATACCCATTTATATTGATGAAGCGGCCGACATTGATCCGCAAAACCAAAAAGCAATCATAGAAACGGCACTAAGCTTTGGCTTTGTGCCAATTTTTGCCTCGGTTAAGCCGCAGGTAAGCTGTGATTACATTGTACCTATTCGTTCAGTAAAAGATGGCGCCCAAAACTGGGTAGACGAAAAAGACTGGATTGAAGTTGAGCACAATTAATTGGCCGTTAAGGCAAACCAACTAAACTAAAATATAGGACGTTAAACTAATACACATTTAAACGATGTGTGTTATTTTAAATTAACGCATTTTATTGGAGCAAAGGTAATGAAAAATATACTTATTGTTGCAGCGCTGACATTACTTACAGCCTGTACGCAAACCCCAGACTGGGATTACGACAAATCAGCCAACTTTAGTAATTTTAAAACATTTGCTTGGGTAGAAAACGCGAGCCTAACCAAAGACACCACAAACTACCAAATTAACGGCTTAATGGAAAAACGTGTACGTACTGCCGTTAATAAAGAGCTTAGCCAAACATTAGGTATGAGCTTAGTAGACCCAGCCCAAGCTGACGTACTAGTTAACTACCATGCATCGGTAGATAAAGAGCTAGAAGTAGACAGCTTTAACGTAGGCTACGGCGCACGTTGGGGATACTGGGGTACGGGTTTTCAACGCGACATTAGCGCCCGCGAATACGAAGTGGGTACGTTAGTAATTGATATTATTGACCGCGAATCAAACCAACTTGTATGGCGCGGCGCAAAAGAAGGCCGTTTAAAGAAAAAACAATCGCCTGAGCAACGCGAAGCATCAATTAAAGAAACAGTCGCTAATATTTTAAGCAACTTCCCGCCGCAAAAGCAGCAGTAAGTTAAAAGTAGCGTTAAGTAAGTTTTAAAAAGCTCACAGTATGTGAGCTTTTTTTGTGGGTGTTTATTTTTGGGACTTCAGATTTAAATAATTATGAGCTGCGCTCATCACGTCAGCAAGCTGTACGTCTACGAAACATCGGTTCAGCTTACCTGTAAACGCTAGGCTTTATTTTATCTGTAGATACCATCTCTCATTTTAAGCTTCAAGGTCGTACTTAACTTTCTTGGAGCTTAAACTCTTCTTGGTTTTTTATTACACCAAAACATATATGAATGAGCTTTCTCATATTCGCACATACAGCTTGCATCGGTGTTTTACCGTTATTTATTAATGTTAACTTGTGTCGTTTTATTCTTTTATTCCATTGCCCAGCGACAATGGCTGCCATGTAGAGTTTACAGCGAATTCTGGCTGGCCCAAGTTTACTGATTGTTGTTCGCCCTTTTAATTTACCCGATTCATTGTGCCGTGGGATTAATCCACAATAAGCTGCTGCTTCTTTGGCTTTATTAAACTTTTTAGCCGCAAACAAATATGTCAGCTCTCTCGATAATACATGCCCAATGCCAAGTATAGACTCTAGTAGTTTCCTGTTTCTTTTTAAACCAGGCTCATTATCTATGTGATCATCAATGTCAGATTTAAGCTGTTTAATTTCGTCATCTAAAAATGCGATAATCACTTTTATCGATTGGCGAACACGTGCTGAAACGTTGCTGAATTCACTTGCTTCTAATCGGTTAGCTTCTCGTTGCCGGTTACTCTCAAGCGCATCTAAACGACGGATAAGGGCTTTAAGCTCTCTAACTTCTAACGCTTCAGGTTGCCAATAATCAACGACTGCGTGCTTTGCACAGCCGTAGTGGGCAAGCATCGTTGCATCAGATTTGTCTGTTTTATGAATTATGTTTAACGCGTCAGCATACTTTTTCGCTTTGCCTGTATTCGCTAAAATAATATTAAAGCCTTGCTCATGTAAAAAATACATCAGTGCTTCATGATAAACACCCGTTGGTTCGAGGGTGATAACGAGCTCACTAGCAACGCTTTTAGTTGTATTTAAAAGCCACTTTTCTATTTTCTCAAAGTCTTGATGCTTGTTTTTAAAGACTTTTGTTTTAATCTTGTTTGTAAGCTGGTCTCTCAACCACGATAAATCAATTTTCTCTTTACTAATATCAATGCCGATAAACATCATCTCTACTTACTCCCCTTGTACATACAGCATCTACTTAAATAAAAGTGTGCTTGGATACCATTCAGTTTGTGAGAATAGAAAGTCAGGGCTTTATCTACGGAGCAGTATTAAATACTAGGCGCAAAGGCAAGCTCACTGACTTCGATGTGATAAATGATAGCTAATCATTTATCAACGAGAGATACAAGGCGCTAAGCTTGCTTGCGCGAGAAGCGAAGCTTCTAATGACTTATAGCGCACAATATCAACTATAAATTACGAGCTACGCTCGTCACGTCAGCAAGCTGCACGTCTACAAAACATCGGTTAAGCTTTACCTGTAAACGCTAGGCTTTATTTTATCTGTAAGCACTAAGCTTGCTTACGCGAGAAGCGAAGCTTCTAATTACCTAAGGCTATTTTAAATTTCAGATTTATACCCTAGCCCAAATGATATGTGGACTTCCTACATTTAAATAAACTCTTAAATCCAAGCCAACTCTAATCATAGCAAACTAAACAATAGCCTTATTTTTGATGTTCATATGCCCCAATATAACACTAAACTTAAGAGCCTTTATATTGAGACCAGTCATAGCTTTATACAAATGGATAATAGAGCGAAACTACTAACAACCAGCTAAATCTCAACGAAGCAAGCCACGTCAAATCTAAAGCGTACAGGCGTAAATTATTATGTATCTGTTGGCACATCGTCCCACGACTCACCATAACCTAAAACCCAACTCATGCCGTATCGGCGCTCATAAACAATACCTGAGTTAAGTTCATTAATATTTATGTCGTCTTCATCAGGTTCGCCATTATTGCACCCCATGTCCCTATCTCTAACTCGCCAATGCTGATGGTACAAAAAAGATTCCATTTGGGTCAGTACCTCGTCATCTTTTAATTTTGCATCAGCGAGAAATTCTTTAGTATTTCTTATAGCTTTGAGTACAAGTTCATTACCCCATACATCAAACTGTTCATTGAAGGCTGGGAAGTCCAGTTCATACACAAAAAATAGTTCGTGATGCCTCCTATGTTGAAGATGCATTGAGCAAGATTATTGATTTTTTCTTCAATAGTGATGTTAAGGTATGCTACAAAAAAGAGGATGAAGATATGTTATTATTCCAGTTTTACGGGCCTTATCCTTGGGAAGATAATACAAAAATATATATAACTAGGCAGTTTTCATTTACGGATAAAAAAGGTGAGCCTGCCGGTACGTCACAGCTGCAGGTTAACTTTGGTTATGACAGTGCGAAGTATCCAATGTAAAAGGCAATTTTTGGCATGAGAATGAAAACATAGAAGCATTCAAAGAAAAAGTTCTTAATAGTGACGCGGTTAAACACATTTCACAAGTCGCACCTGTTAACACGAATGTAAAGATGCAGAGAGTCTGATGGGGTTATGTCGTTCGGTATGTTATTAAAATGAATGAGGGATTATACATGCAATTGATTGCTATTTTAGCCGCAGTAGGTTGGAGCGCATTACAGGTTTTTTGTCTGTTCATCGCGACCCAGTGTGTTTTTAGTATCGTCGACTTGGGAACAACCAGCCCAACTATTTATCAGAAAATATTAATGAATGCGATTGGGGCGACTTTTTATTCTTTATTTATATTGCCAATTATTTCATTAGGATTTTTTATTTCGCTACTATAAGTATTGACTCTTGGGATGAGCTTAAAGCAGCACTTTGGGTGTTTGCAGCTTGGTGTGGTGGTGTGTTTACGTTTTTAGTTTTAATCTCTATGGCGGAATCATCTGTGCAGGCTAGTAAAAAGAAAAGAGCAAAAATTTAGAGAATGATAAATAAGTGACAATGGCTAAGCAGAATTTATTTTTATCGCTTGGTTATATAATAGGTGTAGGAAAAATTTAACATGAAAAATGACATAAATAATTGCAGTTTTGCCGGTTCGCCGGAAGAAAGAGTTTCTGCATTTATTGCTCACTGGTATGAGCAATGGTCCATCGCCGAAAAAGAAATGGGGGACGATTCTGATTACGAATTTGATTTTGATTATTGGAGAAGTCTGATATCAATCGTTGATGAGACTCATTTTATCAACGGTAGCTGTTCAGGCTCTAAAAATTCATACAGCTCAGACGCTAAGCACGATGTGAATATTGAAAAAATCACAGAGTGCGATGCTTATGAAAAGGGTGCTCTGGTCTTTACTGAGGTATATAAAGAAGCATCAAAATCTTCAACTTACTATGTTTATGATCTTGTGATCGATACTGACAAGAACTGGAAAATAGTGAGAATATATACGATGTTTCATCCCCCTAAAACATCTATCATTAAAGCTAATAAACATGCAGAAATTCTTGCAATGAGTGTTGAAGATGCACCTCTTATGGATAGAGAAGACCATATAAATCTTAATGAAAATATACTTTTTCAAGGCGATCGGAGTATTACTCTGCCTCATTTAGGTGAAGGTGTGGTAACACTAGAAAAGATTGGGAGTTTACGAACGAAATCCGGAATCATTGGTATATTAGATCTTGGTTATGATATTTATGATTTTGAGCCCCTACAAAGAAGAATAAAACCTGGTGAATATCCTGTAGAGACCGTAACGATACATGAGCGCGTTGCCGGTATTCGAGTTAAGTTATCCGATAGTAAATTACCAGTAAAATGGTATGCCGCTAATACGCCCAATGGTAACGGAGTGAATGGCGTTGATGCTGGAAACTTGGCCATTTTTGATGTGGCGAGTCTTATGGTCGGAAAACGAGTTACAAAAGAAAAAGTCTTTGACGAATGGTGTTTGTCGGGAAAACCAGAAATAGTGTCAATAACAGATAATAATGATTGTGTGATATCGAGCAGTGGGTTCGGTGATGGTTCTTATCCTGCCTATTGGGGATTAGATGACAAAGGCGAGGTGGTTTCATTGTATATTGATTTTATGATACTGGTTGAAGAGAATGAGCAGGGTCTGTACGAATCGATTTAATATAAATGGAATCTAAGTTCGCTAAGTTATTCGCCGTCAGTCTTGCAACTATTCATATAGTTGCATTCTCTGGTATTGTCTATCGTTCTAGTTTTTATGAGCATATACCCGTTGTTGCGGGTGATATTATTGATTTACTATTTTCTTTTATGGTGGTCTCTATTTGGTGTGTAGTGGCATAGTTAATTCTGCCACCTAAATAGAGGTGTTATTATACACCTCTCAAACTTTAGGTGACACTATGAAATGAAGAACAAAACCCAATTTCACACCAGAATTCAGGTTTGAATGTGCTCAATTAGTCGTTGATAAAGGCTATCCAGCAGTCTAAGCCGCACAGGCTATGAATGTATGTAGTGGCACTAAAGCAACAAAGGTAGACACTTCAGGCACAAGTACGGAGATTAATCAGAAGCTCTTTTTACAAGGCATCTCTAACTAAAGCATCATTAGCTACTGGAGCAGGAGCTGCAGCCACGATGTATGGAAGCGTAAATGGCTTACATAATAAAATAAGAAATTCAGCGAGCTATATTATTGGCATAACTACAGAGTGATATATGTTAAATAAATTTAAAATAAAATATCTAATTATTATTATAATTTTGATTGGATTCTGTATTGGCTTTTTTAATATTAGCTGGCCTAGTTTTAAAATCTCTAACCATAAAATCACTTATATACAAGATAAACTTAAAAGCGGTGAATTATCACCTAAAATGGTAATAATACCGCCAGGTACAGGCACCATAGGCGGTGAAAATTTTCGCTCTTTTCAAGATGAAGCCCCTATTTTTAAAGCAATAATAAAAGAAAGCTATGCACTAAGTGAAACCGAGATTACTTTTGCACAATATGATCAGTTTTGTAAAACCGGAATTAGGTCGTGTCCTAACGATGAAGGCTGGGGGCGTGGTAAGCAACCTGTTGTAAATATATCTTGGTTTGATGCTGTTGCTTACACAAAGTGGTTGAGCAAAGAAACTGGCAATATTTATCGCCTGCCTAGCGAAGTTGAGTGGGAATACGCAGCTCGCGCTGGATCAACGAGTAAGTTTTGGTGGGGTAATGATTATGAACAAGGCATTGATCACTGCGATAGAGATTTAGGGGATTGTCCAAAGGGGGCTGATTTAGGACACCCTTGGCATGTAGGTATTTTAAAGCCAAACCCTTTTGGCTTATACGATGTCACTTCTAATGTCTATGAGTGGGTACAGGACTGTTATGTAGATAATCATAACAATGCAACAAAGACTATTGCTCCTATTAAAATAATTAACTGTAAGAATAAAACGGTTAAAGGGGCTAGTTGGACCATGCCACAGCCTCATGTGCATCACTCACTTAGAATGGGTTTTACTATAAATTCGAGAGCTAATTCTATTGGTTTTAGGGTCTTAAGAGAAATTAAAAAGGTTAAATAAAGGATTAAAATGAAACCTACATGCCCTAGTTGCCATAATAAGATCAAAAGTACGGAAATAAAAAACACTAATAAAAAAGGGATATTTTTTGAAGTCGAGTGCCCATATTGTCAAACATGGATACGTTTGAATAAAACACTAGAAGTGTTAAAAACACTTGGAATATCACTTTTATTAATAACTAGCCTGCTAAATATTTTCAGTATTCAAAGTGAATATAGTTTAGTTTTCTCAACCGTAGGCTTTGTCGGTATATTTATAGTTATGATTATTACTTTTTTTGGTAAACATGAAGCAACCAAATAATAAAAAAACAAAAAAGAAGCCTAAAATCAAACACGCTAATATTAGTAATACCAGAATGTTATTAAATCAAATAGCATTCTCCTTGTCTTTTTTAGCTATAGGCTCCTTATCTATCATAATCGCAGTAAAATCTATATACGACGGTTATGTTCATACACCAACAGATTATCGAGTTGAATCTGAGGTTTATTTTTTCTCTACCTCTCCATTTGCTTATCTTTTTAACCTTCTTTTTTACTTAGGGTGTGGGATCTTTTTTTTGGCTATACCGTACCTAAGTAGAGACATGTTTCCGCGTAAAACAGAGAAAAAACTAAGCAAAAAAGCTCAAAGAAAAAATAAACAATAGTTTTTATTAACTCGTTCTGTATTTATGCAATAACTCAAAAGGTATATGACAATAGTCATCTGGGTGGTTAGTTAAACGGTCTTGATGCTCAGGATCGCTTGGTACGTAATTAGTTAGCCGCTCAACGCCGACTACAACTTTTTCTGCATCACTGCGCTTATTTATATAATTGTTTGCTGCGTCTAAATGGCCTTGGTGTTTGCTGTAAATAGCAGTGCGGTATTTAGGGCCTACGTCATCCCCTTGTTTATTAATGCTATATGGGTCAATTATTTCAAAAAAGTAGTCAAATAGCTTATTTAGGCTAACGGCGTTTAGGTCAAAAATTACCTTTACGCATTCTGCGTAACCATCGTAGTTGCCATCTGTAGTTTTACTTGAACCATTCGCGCGCCCTGCCTGTGTGCTAACAACACCTGGTAAGTGTTTCATAAACTCTTGTACGCCCCATAGGCACCCACCAGCAAAGTAAATAGTATTGTGTTCTTTAATATCCATTATAAATGTTACCTAATGAGAAAAGTGTGAATGGTTATCAAATGCAGATATTAACAAATTAATGTACAATCGCGCACAAAATGACTGCTGTTACATTTGTCTATTTTATCATGCTCATATATAAGCTTTGAAATTTATTGTAACCGCAGCTTCAAATAAAAAACGACGAGAAACACATGAACCGCACACCACACATTATATTGCCTGCACTTTTATGCAGTGTTACCCCATTTGTTTATGCTAATACGTTATCTGATGAGTCTTCAATCGAGCAAATAACAGTGGAGGCTTCGCCTACTGCGAATAAACTGCCTGTAGGTACATTTGACTCGCCTATTTCTAATTTAGAATACGATCCGCGTGTAGATCTTCAATCACGAAATATGGCTGAGGCACAAGCTGATGTAACTATTCGTGGCGGTATTTTTGAAAACACCGGCTTTAGAGTAGGCAGTGCTACCCTGCTTGACCCGCAATCTGGTCATTATTTTGCTGAAATTCCCATTGCACCGCAAATGCTAAGCGGCCCAGCAGTTTTAACCGGTGCCGATAACGCACTGTACGGTATGAACAGCTCTGTAGGTACGGTTTCGTTTGGTTGGAAACCGATTATTACTGGCGGTAGTGTATCGCTTGGTACTGGTACGAACGACTTTAATCTTCAAAGTATTCACGCTGCTAAAAATACACAACTTGATAGCTTAGCTGGCTATACCTTAGGTTTTGAAGGTGAATATTCTCACTCGCAAAGTGATGGCACTATTGATAATGGTGACCATGACTTTTCGCGCGCCTCAGCTCGCGTGCAATTGGCAAGCGAGCATAGCCAAACCGATTTATTTTATGGCTCACAGGATAAGTTTTTTGGCTGGCCTAACTTGTATACCCCTTTTGGCGTTAACGAAACTGAAGATTTAGAAACCCGCCTTTGGATTCTTAATCACAAACAAAATTACGCTAAAAACAGTAATGTTGAAGTATCGGCGTATTACCGCACCCATGACGATCACTATATTTACTCGCGCGAAAACCCAAGTGCATTCGAAGCGTTTCATAAAAGCGAGGTTAAGTCGCTTGCTCTTTCGGGCCGCCATGCACAAAGCAATGCATTTGCAATCAATTACTCAGCACAATTTATTGATGACTCGATTGAATCAACCACACTTGAAAACAATTTTACCTCACGAAAATATTATAAGCTGAGCGTATTGCCCCAATACACAATGGCGCTAAAGGCTAACCAACAGCTTATTTTTCGTTTAGGGGCGGCGTATGACGATACAAACCGTGATGATGCTGAAGTATCAGCTATTGGTGATATAACCTTAAATACCCAAAATAATGACGGCACAGCGCAAAGTATTTATTTATCATACGCGCAGGCAAGCCAAGTTGCAGGCTACACAGCCATTGGCGGCAGCGATTCTGGTGGATTATTTAGAAGTAACTACAACCTTGAGCGCGAAACTACTTCAAACTTAGAGCTAGGTTTATTACTTGAAGAGCAAAGTTGGCAGTTGAATTCGGCTATTTTTTATCGAAAAGATAATAACTTAACCGATTGGACCTTTAATTTTGATTCTACCTCGGCGCGCTTTGCAAACCCGGTTGATATTGATACTGCAGGGGTTGAATTTTTAGCGACTAAGCACTTTGATACAGCAAAACTTATTGCTAGCTACACCTATTTACATAAATCAGAGAACTACGGCGCAACCGATATTGATGCCAGTTTTTACGCGTTAAACTTCCCCGATCACCGTTTAACACTCGGCGCTGTGTATAACCCAACTGATATTTTAGAATTTAGAATAGATAACGAATGGCGTACACAACACAAAAACGCGCTTAGAAACGGCGACGACAACGCGCTTTTTACCCAACTCACGCTTAAAATAACCCCGCCTCAGATAAGCAATTTATTTATTACTTTAGCGGCAGATAACGTATGGGATGAGTCGTTTGAAGAAATACCTGGTACACCAGGGCGCGGTGAACAATATACGTTAAGCGCAACGTATAGTTGGTAAAATTAAAGCGGCGTTTACAAACTCAATTTATACTTTGATTTGTAGACGCTGTGTTTTTTATAAAAGCTCTATATTAGGCAAAAAATATTGCACAAAGAGAAGCGAATGAGGAGTAAATGAGAAAACAAAAGCCAACTATTGCTTAAAGTTAATCTCTTCCTCTAAAAGCGCAGCGC
>CERR01126138.1_pt1 | contig 21640 bp, 15 predicted proteins | sample 530841 | NCBI WGS metagenome assembly CERR01 (sample SAMEA2621021, study PRJEB7988) | marine metagenome | biome: marine biome (ENVO:00000447); feature: surface water layer (ENVO:00002042); material: "saline water (ENVO:00002010), including plankton (ENVO:xxxxxxxx)" | depth 5 m | reverse complement strand
AGTTTCGTGGAACAAATAATACCTAAAAAACCGATTTCTGTAGAGTCAAACTGGCAAAAAGAATTAGCAAAGAGCTTTACTGATCCCACTAAATTGCTCGATTTTTTAGATTTAGACAGCAAAAACTACCGCCAACACATAAAAGCGCGTCGTTTATTTCCGATGCGTGTACCTCGGCATTTTGCTCACTTGATAGAAAAGGGAAACCCCAATGATCCTCTATTGAAGCAAGTCATGCCGTTAAGTGATGAATTTGTTAGCGAACCCGGTTATACCCAAGATCCCCTTGAAGAGCATGACACTGCGGGTCGAGGCGTGCTGCATAAATACGACTCTCGCGTGTTGCTTATGGTTAAAACGGGCTGCGCCGTCAATTGCCGATACTGCTTTCGTCGCCACTTCCCTTATCAAGATAATGCGGTAAGCAAAAGGCAATGGGACGACGCCCTCGCCTATATTGCGAGTCATCCTAATATTAACGAGGTGATATTTTCCGGTGGCGACCCGCTAATGGCTAACGACAACCAGTTAGCATGGCTTGCCGAGGAAATAGCGGCGATTCACCACGTTAAACGTTTACGCATACATACACGCCTCCCTGTGGTGTTGCCAGAGCGTATAGACCACGCCTTTACCACATGGCTAACCCGTTTACCGCTACAAACCGTTTTGGTGCTGCACGCGAACCATGCCAATGAAGTAACACCCGCATTGGCAGAGCGATTAAGTGGTTTGCGACGAGAAGGCACGACAATACTGAATCAGGCTGTACTACTTAAAGGCGTAAACGACAATGCATCTTCACTGTGCGATTTAAGCGAAACCCTGTTTGATGCTGGTATATTGCCGTATTATCTACATGTACTGGATAAGGTTGAAGGGGCGCATCACTTTTATGTTTGTGATGATAGCGCACGGCAGCTAATGAAAGAAACGATAAAACGTCTGCCAGGTTTCCTAGTACCAAAACTGGTGAGAGAAATTGGTGGGCAACCTGGCAAGACGCCTATCGACTTACATTTGCATCCATAATCTTACGCATAGGTGTCAATATTGGCACCTAGTGACGGGTTAGATGACGCAGGTTTTGGTACGTCAGCTGCTGTTTCCAGTAGCTGAAGCGTCGCTTTTCCTTCTTGCTCCTGTTGGCTTTTTGCCAACTTTAGCGAAGCTACCTCAAGTGACGCACCGGACGTTCCAGATGCAATTGCACCTTGTAAATCCATACCGATTTCCTTTGTTGCTTGTAGCAAAGTAAAAAAGTGGGCAGAATTGCCCACCTCTTAAGGTATCGACACCTTAAACAGTATCTTTAATCATTTTTTACATAGGCAGCTTTGAGGGTAACCATGCAAGCGATACATCAAAAACTTCAAGACACCATTCAAACCCTTTACCGTAAAGCCGTCGATGCAGATCAAGCGCTCGATCATTTACAAAAAGACCAAAAGGGTAAGTTTGCGGCGGTTTTCACCGCAGACAGCCCGTTTAATACCTCATCCAAACGCTTTGGCCCCTACGTGGAAGAAATAGCGCAAGATTGGCAAGCGCTAAAAGCGATGGCTGAAGAAGAGGCAAAAGCTGCATTGCCTCTGCTGATAAAAAAAATAGAGTTGGCCTTAGTCACTATTGCCCAGTTTCAGTCAACACTGAGCAAAAAGTAATCTCGTGTTTTTAATCACGATACAGGGGGATGTTGGCTAGTCGGCGTCTGATTTCATTGACTTGTGCAATGTAAGGCGGGCTATCTACCCGTTGGTAGCGCTCAGTAAATTTTGCCTTGCTGAGCCCTTCGGGCAAGCCTTCGATAGGGGGCATAATATCCAAATCAGATTGTATCCGCGCCACCGCATTTTGAACCTCTATTGCGTGGTCTGGATGATTTGCAACCTTGGCAAATTCAGCACCAGCCATATCGGCCGCTAAATCGACAAAGCTATATCCGGAACCTCCTAACCCTCTATCCATAAGTTCCTTAAATTCACCAATGGCCAAGGACATACCCGCTTCACCCATTAATTCTAATGCAGCAGAGATAATAAAATGGCGCGCTAAATCGTTGCGTTCAGCCAAAATTGCCGCAGAACGTGGCTTTAGTGCTTTGTCTGGATTAGGTTGAATATTGCCCACTAAATGCCCCACTCTGTGATGCCCAACAAAAGCGGCTAAAGCAAAAATAACCGCCTTGTTATGCATTACGGCGTCATCTGGGGTCTGACTTTGTTCTCTCGCTCTTGCCATACCTTCGCGTAGGTACTCTATAAGTGGAACCGGGGTAGAAGACAGGGCAAGTTCTCGGCCAGAAATGTAGCGCAAATAGTAAGCGGTAAGGGTCTCTAATTCGTTGTCGGTATCGACCGAAAGCTGATTACTGACGTTGTCAATTTCATGAAGCAGTTCGTCGAGGGGCCCCAGCTGTAACTCTACTTCATTATCTCTCATTACCACGGCTTCAACCCGTGTTAGCGCAAGCGTGCCGATTTCAGAACGGGTATAGCGATTGATAGCGGCCTCTGCTAAACCTAACGCGGTGTCACCGGGTATAGAGATATCTCCCAGGGTGATGTAATCAATTGTCAGCGCTTTACCCGGTAAAATCAGCGCCGACACATTAATATAGATGTCATCGTTATTCGGTGAAAAGGTAAAGGCCACTGTACCGCCATTCGCGGTAACATTCACTACACCTCGAAAATGGGGCATTGCGCGCTGCAGCACGCCCACCAAGCTCTCGATTTGAGTTTCAGATAACACAATGGTGTGACCTTCTTCCCGCTGAGAGAAGGCCGTATTGAGTTGCGCGAGAAGCGTATTTACCGTGTCTGCACCATCTAACTGGTTCGGGGCGCTAGCCGCCACTAATGGCTGTTTTTGAATAATCGCGATGCTAAGCCCAACCACCGCAACAAGTATTAGTATAAACAGGGTAACAAGCAGGCCAATTAGCCAACGAAATGCACGCGCCATAATTTAACTTCTAATCCTCGTGGCTAAGCCTGTGAAAATAAAAATAGTAACTGAAAGTCACCCGTAAAAGCTAGCTTACAACACCTCGGCTTCTAACCAATGTTGTAACGAGCCGTAACTGACGGTGGCCAGTCCTAAATCGTGATTCGCGGTTTGGGCGGTGGGAATAACCACGCAATCTAACTTCGCCGCGACCGCTGACTGCAAACCATGCATCGTATCTTCAATGGCGACACAGGCAGATGCTGCCACACCTAACTTTTCCATTGCCAACTGGTAACTTTCGGGGTCTGGCTTACTTCGGGTAACGTCTTCGACGGCCACCACTGTGCTGATGTATTCTCGTAATCCATAGCCATCTAAGGTTTTTTCGACGGAAAGCTTACTGCCACCAGTGACAATCGCCAAGGTATACCCCTTTTCGTGGCACGCCTTTATTGTCTCAGCAGCATATGGCATGAGTGGAAACGGTTGCTCTTTCAAGAAGGCTTCAACCTTTTCATGTTTTTCATTTTCTAAGGCTAGCGTACTTGCGCTAATGTCGAAGTGATTTTTTAGATCGATGGCGTTTTGTTTCACCGGCACCCCAGCCATCATATCGCAATACAAAGACTCAGAGAGTGACACGCCGTAGGGCAACAATATTTCGTACCACAATTTATAGTGTACAGCCTCTGAATTTATCAAAGTACCGTCATGATCGAACAGCAAAGTGGATGTGTTGGCGGTGACAGCTTTTTTAACCATGTAAACTCCTAGGTGCGTCAAATCAAATTTGTAACTTACGCCTCTCTCATCAGGGAATCTAGCGTGATTAGGTGAGTAATCGTATAAGTGCGGCTCTTAGCTTTTTCGCCAGTAACAAATCCCTTTTTGACCACGGCAGACTTTGTTCACCGTCTACCTCACTCCATTTTTCAAACGACGCTCTGGGTGACAAAACGCCGTGAGCATTTACTTTTTGTATGGTTTTGTCGGGGTTACCTGCCCAGTGAGTAATTTGCTTCTCAGGTTGCCGAAACACATAGAGGCGCAAGCTTTTAAGCTCGAAGTTCAAGCGAATTAACATTACGCCACGTACTTCCTCATGAGACACACTCGCGAGTCCGTCGACCTCCCTTATATCTTGTTTACTTAAAAGAACATCTGAGGTGTCATGTCGACAGGCATTATCTATATCTCGCACAAGTCGCTGTTCGGCCTTTGGCAAGCAAAGATGCCAATCATCGTTAATGTACATAGCAGCGCCGCTGGCCTGAAACGCCGTCTTTGCTGCGTGCAAGAATGACGGAATACTCTGCTCACCTTGTATTCTCAATTTTTGCGCTAGTACGCTAACTTCATCGTCTAGGCTGGTCAGTAAGGCTAAACGCTTTTTCGACTGATACGTAGAGTAAATCATAGAAAAATATTTAACTAAACTTTCCGCCTGATAGCGCAGATGCGCGTCAATGGGCGTAGCTGTAGCATGGTGACAGGAAATAATTCCCCATAATTTTCCCGTTTGCATAATGGGAACAGAAAACGACGTTGCTACCCCCATATTTTGAAGGTATTCGCCGTGTAGGGGCGACACGCTGCGTAAATCGGAATAGGTCAAATCCAGTGGCGTGCCGTATTGGGTGAGGAAGTTAACTGCCTCCTGACGACTATCTGCAATGTACCGTGAGGGATTCTGATAATACATTTGCCTCGCAATGGCGGGAATGTCTGACGCAGGAAATTTTAGGCCTAGATAAGGCGGCAGCCCCGTAACCACTTTTTCAGCCACCACTTCCCCCGACCAATGTTCATTGAAACGGTAAAGCACAATTCGCTCACAGGGGAGGAATTCATCGAGGGTGTGAATAAGTTGGTTCCAGTAGTCATGTTCTTGCCAAGATGCATCAATGCGCGGCAAGATAGACGCGCGCAATTGCAAATACTGGCGCTGGGTAACCGTGGCGGTACTGCGTTCAATTTCAATTAAGATGCCTGCATCACTGCGATGACTTCTATAATTCAAAGACGCTGTCGTGGTATTGTCATTAAACGCATAAGCACGATTGCCCGCTTTGATGCCCAAATTGTACAGTAATTCTAAGGGTAGCCAGGTTAAATCGTGAACTTTTGTCCCCACGAGTTGCGCGACAGATAAAGGGCAATACTCAGCAATATTTTCACTGGCGGCAGTGACCGTTAAGCTTTCGTTGTCAATAAAAAATGCACCGCCAAAACCTTGAATTTGACCGCTTAAGTGCAATGCTTCATTTTCACAATTTGCAACGAGCTCATTGAAATCGTCGGTCTCCAAATTGGTCCCCTTAGTCATTTTCTGCATTGTTGTTAGCGGTCTAGTTTTTCGAGCATGTTATCAAACGTCACTGGTGCAGAGAACACGAAACCTTGCGCTAATTCGCACCCTACCGATACGAGGTAGTCCATTTGTTCTTCCGTTTCCACTTGGTCAGCCACCACTGTCATACCCAATACGTTGGCGACATCAATATAGGCGCGAAGCAACTGCTCACTGGCGTCGTCTGGTTGTTCAATAATTTGACGAGAAAGCTTCATTTCACTGGCACCACATTGCTGTAGCTGCGCAACTGCACTTTGGTGAATACCAAAATCGTCAATACAAATAACCGCGCCCATCGATTTTAGCGACTGTAATCGGTGGAAAATGCGCTTCTCACCCTTTTGGATATCACGCTCGGATATTTCAAACTTAAAAGCTTCTGCGGGTAGAGAGGTGCGCGACAGTAGTTGTTCGAAGCGTTTTGTGAAGTCTGATGTTAGCAACTGCTTTCCAGAAAGATTAACAGATACTCTAGGTAGAGAGATACCTTTTTGCATCGCCATTTTTAAATCGAACGCCACCAGCTCTAGCGCGTGAAATCCAATAGCATCAATAAGGTTCGCTTTTTCAGCAACATCGATAAACTCTGCTGCCCGGGTAATATCTTGTTCATCATTCGCAATACGTAACAACGCTTCCATTCCCACTATAGCATTGCTGGCAATATCGTACTGGGGTTGGTACACCAAACTAAACTGACGCTCTTGTAACGCGCTTTTTAATCGCGCTTCAATTTGAACCCGGGCTTGTGCCTTTTCCATCATTCGGGCAGTAAAATACTGATACTGGCCTCGCCCTAGTGATTTCGCATGGTACATGGCTTCATCAGCATGGTGTAACAGCACGTCTGACGTAATTCCGTCATTAGGATAGACAGCCACTCCCAAGCTGGCAGAAATTGCGATTTGGTGATTGGCCACTTGGAACTCAGTTTCTACTTGGGTAATAATCCGTTTAGCGATTTCATCTATTTCATCTACACGAGCCGCAGAAACAATCGCCACAAATTCATCACCGCCTAGTCGTGCCAACATATCGGTGTCACGGATGCACTTATTGATTCGCTTCGTCACTTGTTTAAGTAACAAGTCTCCCACTTTGTGTCCTAAGTTATCGTTCACCGGCTTAAACTTGTCCAAGTCGATAAAAAGCACGGCGCACAATTGTTCCGCACGCTTTGCGTTACCTACCATCAACTCTAAACGCTCAAGCAAAACCGCGCGATTGGGCAGGCCCGTTAACTCGTCGTGGGTGGCCAAATATTCAATACGCCGCTGCATGTCTTTAATTTCGTTAACATCACTGAAAGCTGCAACATAGTTCACTATGTCGCCATCGCCGCCTTTCACAGCGTTAACGGTTAGCCACATAGTGACACTCGACCCACTTTTCACCTTTATCTCGGCTTCACCCTGCCAAAAGCCGCGCTCACTTAGCGAGGCCCGTATTCCCCGGTAAAAATCGTCGGAATGAGAGGAAGATTGAAGCATGCTGGGCGCATTTCCGGTCAATTCCTGGGTAGTGTAACCGGTAACTTCCGTGAAGGTTTCGTTGGCCGTGACAATTTTTTCGTTAGCGTCCGTCACTAAAATGGCTTCACTGGTACGCTCAAAAATTTTCCCCGCCAGTCTTAGCTGTTCATTAGCGTGCTTTTCCTTAGAAATGTCGGTGGCTTGAGTGCAAATGGACTTAATAGTACCTTCAGCATCAAAAATCGGAAAACGTACACTGTTTAACGTGACTTTACCTAACGGTAGCGTGAATTCATCAATGGTTTCCAATGGTGATAAAGTACGCATAGTATCTAAATCTTTATCACGAAACTGCTTAGCCGTTTCTCTTTCGAATATTTGCAAATCGGTTTTGCCCACCACCTCATCGGCATGCAGTCCAAACACTTCTTCAAAACGCGCGTTGACGAACTCGTAACGTCCCGCGTTGTCTTTAAGCGCAATCACAGCCAGTGAATTATTCATAATAGAAAGAAGTTGTTCTTGGCTCTTCTCTATACGTTCATGGGCCAATACCAATTCTGAATTATCGATAATAACAATAATTGCGCCTGTAATACGCTCGCGGCTGTTGAAGATAGGCGTAATGAATACGTTATAGGTTTCTTGGCTCGAAGGCTTGATAATCACATTCTCTGCCACACCCGTTTGCAGCGTTTTATTCAAACGCATTTCAATGTCTTCGAAATAATCAGGAAAGTTCAGGGTGTCCATGGGCTTTCTAAAAGACCCATTATTTAAATGAAAGCGCCTATTCGCCGCATCATTAGTGCGATTTAAGCAATGATCCATGTCGAACACCAAAATAGGAAAATCCAAGGTGTTATATACACTCATTAACTCACTGTTTACGGCTCCAAGTTCTGCGGATTTACGCATACTTTCTTCATTCACACTAATGAGTTCTTCATTGGTGGCTTGAAGCTCTTCATTGGTGGCTTCCAGTTCTTCGTTATTGGCTTGCAGTTCCTCGTTTGCAGCCTGAACTTCCTCGTTGAGCGCTTGCATTTCTTCTGCTGAGGCCGCCATTTCTTCGGTTAGCGTTTGCAATTGCTCTCGTGCTGCAATGAGTTCGGCCACGTCCGCTTCACTGTTATCCGCTTCCTGCGACGGCGAGGTTGATGCTTGGACTTCTACTTCGAAAAAATTCACTAAAAAATGAGAAGGCGAGTGGGTCTCTAACGGCAGGATCCGCATTTTCCATTGCTTTTCGTCACTTTCGTCCAGCTGCTTACTTCGGCTGACGATCATCTCACCTGTTCGACTGGCTTTGTTCATGCAGGAGATAAGCTCAGCGGAAAACGGCGCCGCAATGAGTTTTGATAAATTAAGATCGGGAATGCCTGATGGAAAACGAATAAAAGGCTCAAGCCGACCATGCGAATGCAAAATAGAGAAGCGTTCATTAATCAATAAGCTAGGGCCAAAACAATCTAACACCGAACGGGTGAAGATGTTTTCATAGCTGTTAGTGACCGTGTCTTTCACTTTCGATGTGGATAAGTGACTTTTCAGCATTTTCGGCAAATTAGGCCGCTTCGAAGCTTGGCTAACCTTGAAAATGCGGCAACGCCTATCAAGGGCCACAAACATATCTTCGGTGGACCCAATAGATTCAGATTTTCCTAAGAAAAGAACACCATCTTTGAGCAGTGAATACCTAAATAGCGATAACACCCTATGCTGCAACTCGCTGTTGAAATAAATAAGTACGTTGCGAAACGACACCATATCTAAATGTAAAAATGGCGGGTCGCGCGTAATGTCTTGGCGCGAAAATGTAATCACGTCTCGTAATTGCTTCTGAGGATAATAAGCGTCTCTCTCGTAGCGAAAGTACTTATCCATCATTTCACTGTCTAAGCCTGACATGGATTGCACCGAATAGGCACCTTTGCGCGCTACGTTTAAAGCATGTTCATCAATATCAGTGGCAAAAACTTGAAGCGTAATCTCTAAGTTTGCATTTTCTATGGCTTCGAGAAATACGATGGCGAGTGAATAAGCTTCTTCCCCCGTGGCACAGCCTGCCACCCAAAGACGAACACTATCGCCGTTACGCTTTCGCGCTATAATTTCTTCAATGTGATGACGAATGGCGTTAAAGGCCTTGGCGTCACGGAAGAAATCGGTGACCGAAATAAGCAACTCTTTCGAGAGGGCGACGACTTCGTCTGCATTTTCGTCAAGGTAGCTAAGATACTCTTTTAGTTCCGTTGTTTGCGTAGCAATAAGACGACGATTAACCCGGCGTAGCAAGGTAGATTGTTTGTAGAAACTAAAGTCAATTTTAGTGGCTTCACGAATTTTTCCGTAAAGTTCACTCATTAGCTCATGCCGATCATCTTCTTGAGAAGAAAACACGTTTCGGGAAATGTTTTGCGAAATATGGGCAATTTCCTGCCCCATTTCTTGCGGCTCTAAAATACCGTCAACCGCAACACTTTCCAGTGCCGCTTTGGGCATGCCGTCATACTTTGCGGTGGCTGGGTCTTGTACAAATGCAAAGCCCCCCACACTTTTAATGGCTTTTAGACCACGGGCGCCATCACCGCCAGTGCCCGATAAAATAACGCCAATGGCATGGTCCCCAATTTCATCGGCTAATGACTCAAACAAAAGATTGACCGAAGGCTTTGGAGACAATTCGCTGGGCGTCTTGTCTAAGGCAATGCGCCCTTCGGTATAACGCAAATGGTAACCCGGCGGCCCTACGTATATGGTATTGGCTTTAACGCGACATTGCTGGCTAGCTTCTTCTACAGGATATTCGGTTTCACGCGCCAAAATATCCGACATTTGACTTTTATGGGAGGGTGATAAGTGCTGTGCAATAATAAAAGAGGCGTTGATTGACTTAGGTAGGTTGCTAACAAGATTAATCAGTGCTTCGATGCCTCCCGCTGAAGAGCCTACGCCAACGACAAATGGTGCAACGTCAGTTTTCCCATCATTCGATACAGGTAAAGAATCCATTTTACATTTCGCCTCATTTTAACAACCGGTTCTCAGCCCCCAAAGGAACACCGTCACTATACCAGTAACCCTTCAACCAACCCATACTAAAGTATAGGTTTGAGGGTATAAAAAAGGGGTAATTGTTATCATTACCCCTTAGTATGATTCGAATTGTCGCGAACTACAGATCAACTTCTGCCATATTTCCTTTGCTTTCTAACCAAACTTTCCTGTCACCTGAGCGCTTTTTCGCGAGTAACATATCCATCAGTTCTAACATTTCTTCGGCATCTTCAATGGTTAGTTGAACCAATCGGCGCGTGTTGGGATCCATAGTAGTTTCACGCAATTGCATCGGGTTCATTTCGCCCAGTCCTTTGAAGCGCTGTACGTTTACCTTACCGCGTTTTTTTTCTGCTTCTATGCGATCTAAAATGCCCTGCTTTTCACTCTCATCCAGCGCATAGAAAACCTCTTTACCAACGTCAATCCTAAACAAAGGAGGCATAGCCACATAAACATGCCCATGATTCACCAAGGTTCTGAAATGTTTCACGAATAACGCGCATAGCAGGGTAGCGATATGCAGTCCATCGGAGTCAGCATCGGCCAGAATACATATTTTTCCATAGCGCAGACCCGATAAATCTGAAGAGTCAGGGTCTATGCCTAAGGCAACCGAGATATCGTGAATCTCTTGCGACGCTAATACTTGGGACGAGTCGACTTCCCAGCTATTTAGAATTTTTCCGCGCAGCGGCATGATGGCTTGAAACTCGCGATCTCTCGCTTGCTTTGCTGAACCACCCGCGGAATCCCCTTCCACGAGGAAAAGTTCAGAGTATGAGATATCTTGCGAGGAACAATCGGTTAATTTTCCTGGTAAGGCGGGCCCTTGCGTTACCTTCTTACGCGCGACTTTTTTGGTTTGACGTAACCGGCGTTGAGCATTGTTAATACACATTTCAGCTAACGCTTCAGCCACTTCAGTATGCTGATTTAACCACAGGCTAAATGCGTCTTTAACCACGCCAGAGACAAAAGCTGACGCTTGCCGAGAAGACAGTCGCTCTTTGGTTTGCCCCGCAAATTGTGGATCTTGCATTTTCGTTGATAAAATATAAGCACAACGGTCCCAAATATCATCTGGAGAAAGCTTCACACCGCGGGGCATTAAATTTCTAAATTCACAGAATTCGCGCATAGACTCCAGCAAGCCCTGCCTGAGCCCGTTAACATGGGTTCCGCCTTGTGCGGTTGGAATAAGGTTAACGTAACTTTCTGTGACCAACTCGCCGCCTTCAGGCAGCCACATTACCGCCCAGTCGGCAGCTTCAGTATTGCCACTAAAGTTACCAATGAAGGGACTATCGGTGGGCAAGGTTTCAAACTCTTCAACGGCTTGGTATAGGTAGTCTTTCAAGCCATCTTCAAAGTACCATTCTTGGCTGTCTTTGGTTATTTTATTATCAAAACGAATGCGCAGGCCGGGGCTTAATACTGCCTTCGCACGAAGGTTGTGCATTAAGCGGCTTACTGAAAACTTCGCTGAATCAAAGTATTGTGCATCAGGCCAGAAGTGAACACGGGTCCCCGTGTTACGCTTACCACAGCTATCAATAACCGCTAAATCTTCCACTTTGTCGCCATTTTCAAAGGCGATTTGATACACCTTACTATCTCGACGAATCGTCACTTCAACACGGGTAGAAAGGGCGTTTACAACTGATATCCCCACACCATGTAAACCACCTGAAAATGCGTAGTTCTTGTTTGAAAACTTGCCCCCTGCATGTAATTTACAGAGGATAAGCTCCACCCCAGAGATTTTCTCTTCTGGGTGAATATCTACCGGCATGCCTCGACCATCATCAATCACTTCTAAAGATTGATCTTCATGCAATATCACTTTGATATTAGATGCGTGTCCCGCTAAGGCTTCATCTACACTGTTATCGATGACTTCCTGCCCAAGGTGATTAGGGCGCGTGGTATCGGTATACATCCCCGGTCGACGTTTAACCGGGTCTAAGCCATTTAAAACTTCAATTGCATCTGAATTATATTGATTTGACATAGTTATGGTTGTTATTTAAGCCAGCAATAAGAAAAACATGCACACATGCACATGACGAAAGCAAACGATTTTGATGTTATCAAGGCTTTTCGAGCCTAGCAACGAAAAGCACGTTTACCGTGTTGCGTGTCAACCTACTCACTATTTTATCCCGTTAAGCAGGAATTCAGCGATATCGGGTAAGTGACGTGAGTAATCAACAAAACTGTGGTCTCCACCTTGCTCTACAATAAGGTGGCTATGGGCATATTTTTGTTCTGCCTGACGATAATCTAAGGTCTCATCGTCAGTTTGCAACATTACGCGATAGGCCTTGGGATTATTCAGCCTAGCGGTATCCAACTGTTTTAGTACCTCTATATCGCTAGGCACAATAGTAAACCCTTCATTGGTGTAAGGGTTAACATGTTCTCCTAAGTAGTTTTGGAGTAGTTCATAGGGGCGTACGGCTGGGTTGACTAACACAGCCTTACCTCCAAACTTTTCAATCAAGTAGGTTGATAAATAACCGCCCATGGAACTGCCTATCGCTTTTAGCCCGTTTTCAATCAGTCCAGGGTGCTGGGCAATTAGGGTAAGAAGCTGCTGTTCAACATGGGCTGGGGAATTAGAAAGCTGCGGAATGTGCAACTGAACGTCGGGATAGTACTGAGCGAAATATTCTCTCGTGGCTTGCGCTTTCACCGACGCCGGCGAACTTAAAAATCCATGAAGATACAAGATGTGATGCATAGGGTTAAAGTCTCTCTATATGCCGTGTTACGGCACCTGTGTCGTGAAGTGTAATAATTTGCCCGCCCGGGGTTAGCTCACTTACCCCAAAATCTGAGGTCATTGCCCACTGCCAACAAGTGGATGGCGCGCCAAACACCGGCACTTTGTGTTCCTCGCCTAACTCATCAAAAATAGGATAATGAACGTGACCGTGTATGATACCTCGGATTAACCTTTGGGTATTTAGCCAATGCAGTAAATCGCTGGGGTTCACTAAAGCATGTTTGTCCATCCAACTGTTACTTGGGCGTATATGATGATGCAAACACAACAAATGAAAAGCAGAAGAATGTTGTGTTATATCATCAGATATACTGGCAAGTTGCTGGCTGCACACCTTACCACTCGCTCCCTTCCCTCGGGTGTCTAAACCATGAATTTGCCAATTCCTTAGCGCCACACTCTTGCCCGGGGCAAGGGTGACATCCCCCAAATACTCTTGGTAATACGGGTTGTCATCATGATTACCAGGAATCGCAAAAAAAGGCACTGGCGAATAACGCGCTAAAAGCGAGAGGAAATGGTGATAACTTTGTGCTGAATTATCACCGGAAACATCGCCAGTAACCACAATAGCGTCAACCCCAAAATGGTTAACCTGGTTGGCAAAAGCGCGTTTAAGAAGGCTTTTTAACGAAGAAAATGGGTTAACTTGCCCATAACCACTGCGGTTAACTTCTGCAAATAGATGACAATCTGACAGATGCAGTAACCGAATCACGCTTCAGACGCCACCTTGGGTTTCAAGCTAAGACAGAAGTGAAGCCATTCAGCGAGAAAAATATTAACCATTTGCTTTTCGTTGCGTTGTCGCATCTTAATATTGGGGTAATCGTACGAGGGTGCCAAAGCCCCTGTATTTTGACTATTGATCACTTCCGCCATTCTTGCATCATGATACAACCGCACTGTCATTGATGGCGTCAGGTATGCCGGCATGTCTTTGGTGGTTTGCTGTACAGTAAGCGTGCTGGTGTAGCGAGAACTTTCAATGATTCGAATTTCATAGGTTAGCGTGTCTCCTACTGCAAAAACGTACTTCAACGCTTCAGTATCGCAATCGGGTAAAATTTTGAGCACGTGAGCGTAGTTCAACTCACACAGTGCCTGCATAGTTGCTAACTTCGGAACATATTTCCGCTGCATTAAAGAAGTCACCTGGTCTGCCACTGCTCCTGTAGTTTTGTTTTGTTCATGAAAAACCATTGTAGCGCAATTACTGCCGCAGCGTTGTCTATAAGGCCACTTTCTAGCCATTCAAGGGCAGTTTCCTCTGAAACCCGATGCACTTTTATATCTTCAGACTCTGCTGCTAAACCATGAATCCCCTGGGCTAAGGTGGCATCGGTTTTAGCCACATAAATGTGCAGGCGCTCTGTGGTTCCGCCAGGGCTAGACAAATAACTTAACGCCTTGGTTAATCCGTCTAAAATAATACCCGCTTCTTCCATAGATTCCCGATGACAAACGGCTTCCGGCGTTTCTCCTTCATCAATCATCCCTGCAATAATTTCTATCATCCAAGGGGTTGAAGATGTGGCCATTGCCCCAATTCTAACCTGCTCAATTAGCACAAACTCTTTTTGAACTGGGTCGTAAGGTAAAACGCCAACAGCATGACCTCGCTCGAAAATTTCACGTTTAACCATGGCGCTCCATTCGCCATTAAAACATTTGTGCCTAAATTGATATTCTTGCATGGTAAAAAAACCACGATAAACTGGCGTGATTTGAGATATTTCCACATCGTTTGAGGTAAATGAAAGGATTTTCTTGCTCATTTGCAGACACTTTTGGTTTGAAACGCTTTATCATGCATAGTACAGATTGACTCCATTTTTGTATACGCTGCGCTTTTTGCAACAAGGGTGGATAAAACACGAGAGCAAATATAATTATTAGCTTGGGTACTGGTGAAATATAAAGGCCAGATCACATATTCTGTTACAGTTAAACCAAGACTGTTACGAGAAGACGCTTTCGGTTTACCGTTAATTATTCTTAAACTAATAAAATTCGCAGTCTATAAGACTCAACAAGACTTAACAGGAATACGTAAGCATGAAACGAACACTTCTGTCGCTGGTAATCGGTTTATCTATAAGCACTAGCGCCCTTGCCGATGACTTAGTACAGGTTTATGAGCAAGCAGTATCTAACGATCCCATTGTCAACCAAGCAAAAGCGGAGCGTGATGCTGCGTATCAAGGTATTAGCATTAGTCGTGCAAGTTTACTTCCACAAATTTCAGGCTACGTTGACTATACAAAGTCCACCTCAGAAAGCGCCCAAATACTAGGTTCAGGCGCTGAAGACTTGCAAGTAGTGACCTTCGAAAGTGACGCTGATTCCCTCGACTACGGCCTATCGCTAAGTATGTCGTTATACGATCATGCAAACTGGGTGGGGTTAAATCGTGCTGAGAAAATCGCACAGCAATCGGACGCAGCGCTAGCCGCCAGTATGCAAGATGTGATTGTGCGCACAGTTACCGCTTACTTCGATATTTTACGTGCCCGCGATAACGTTGAATTTGTAGGCGCGGAAAAGCGTGCTATTGAGCGTCAGTTAGAACAAACTCGCCAGCGCTTTGAAGTGGGTTTAACGGCCATCACTGATGTACATGAAGCACAAGCAAATTATGACAGCACGGTAGCACAAGAAATTCAGGCTAAAAACGCATTAGAGTCGGCGTTAGAAGCCCTTCGAGTGATTACGGGAAAATACCACGATCGTCTTTACGGTTTAAACACAGAAAACTTCTCGGCAACCATGCCCGTTCCTGCGCAAGTTGATGAATGGTTAGAAATTGCTGAAGAAAGCAATTTGTCGTTGTTAGTTGACCGTTTGGCCATGGATGTTGCGAAAGAAGACATCGCCGTAGCAAAAACAGGCCATTTACCGACACTAGATTTAAGCGCGAGCGTTAGCCGCCGTAAAAATGACGTAGAAAATGAATTTCTTGCTTACGAAACCCCGTATTTAGATAGCCGCTCAGTAGGGGTAACCCTTAGCGTGCCAATTTACCAGGGTGGCAGTGTCTCTGCGTCAACCAAGCAAGCTCAGTATAACTATGTAGTGACAAGCCAGGTGGCAGAGCAAACCTACCGTCAAACAGTACAGTCGGTTCGAAGCTCGTTCAACGATGTCAAAGCGGCGATTTCTACTATCAGAGCACTAGAGCAATCAGTGGTATCAGCTGACAGCGCTTTGAAAGCAACAGAAGCGGGCTTTGATGTGGGTACTCGGACTATCGTGGACGTACTTGATAGCACAAGAAATCTCTTTGATGCTCGCCGAAACTTATCCGGCGCACGTTATGATTTCATTCAATCCGTGATCACATTAAAGCAGGCAGCGGGTACGTTAACCAGTGAAGACGTGGCAATGATAAACCGAGGGTTAAAACCGGTTGAATCTACCACCAGCAACTAAAAAAAAATGCTGTACACAATGAATGGCGGCATTTAGCCGCCATTTTTATATCAGCAATCTAACGGGCTATTGTGGTTTTGCAGCCGTCGAAGAATGGGAACATTGAGCTGCGCGTTCTAAGGTTTCAATAAGGTGTTTGATATCCTCGCAAAGTGCGCTGACATTGTCACGATGCACTGCACGTTGGCTTAGCACAGCAGAAACACGAAATAATTTTTCTTGCAACGAACGTAAATCATCGTCCATGATATTGCCCCTTTTTTATTCCAGTATACTCCAGTGATGTGTAGGCTCAATGCCTAAGGAGTATTAGTTTGTATTTTGAGCGAAAAAAACATGCAAGCCTCTGAGTTACAAAACCGTTTTGAACACATTCGCGCCAATAAGTGGTTTGAAGCGTTTGTGGTTAGCGTCATTGTTATATCCGCCCTACTCGTCGGTGCTAAAACCTATGAGTTACCCGCTGGCTTTGGTTCCGTCACGCTAGTATTAGACTGGTTTATCAGTGCGTTTTTCTTAACAGAAATAACCATTCGATTTTTGGCAGAACGCAAAAAACGACACTTTTTCAAGAGCTTTTGGAACTGGTTTGACACTCTCATTGTGATAATAAGTTTAATCCCAGCTGACGATGCTGAACTGGCCGTTATCGCCCGCTTAGTGAGAGTGTTTCGGGTACTTCGTATGATATCAATTATACCTGAACTTAGAATTCTTCTGGTCTCTTTGGTCAAAGCCCTCCCACAATTGGGCTATGTCATGCTGCTGATGTTTATTATCTTTTACATTTACGCAGCCATTGGCAGTACCTTATTTGAGGACATTAACCCTGTATTATGGGGCGATATCACCATTTCACTGCTAACCCTGTTTCGGGTAATGACATTTGAAGATTGGACCGATGTCATGTACGAGACCATGGAAGTGTACCCGTTAAGCTGGGTATATTACTTAACCTTCATCTTTTTCACCGCCTTTGCGTTTTTAAACATGGTGATTGGCATCGTGGTGAATGTCATGGAGCGTGAGAACGAAAAGGCCCGTGCAGAAAAAGCCGCATTACTAAAAGCTGAGAAAGAAGCTGAAGGCTATCGAGAAGTCACATTAGAATTATTGATGTCTGAACTGCAAGCCATTAAAGCTAAAATAGACCACAAAGAAAAATAAAAAAACGGCCGCTTGAGTATCACTCAAACGGCCGTTTTTTATGTCACGCTAAATCGTGAATGGTCTTATCTAAATACCGTAAGTCGTTTTCAAGCTTTCGATCCGCACTAACGAAACTTTTTGCTTAAACTCTCGGCTTGATAGACGCCGTTTCGCTAAACTGTCTTTGTCTAGCTCTAGTAATAACTCCACGTGATTTAAGTACACTTCCTCATTGGCAATAGGCCGTGTTGCTATTTCTTCATACAAACTCAACGCTTCTTGTTTCTCACCTTTTGCAATAAGTACCTGTGCTAGCGTGTCGATGGCATCGGCATTTTCAGGTTGTAGCGCAATTGCTTTATTGGCAAGGTTTTGCGCCGCTTCCAGCTCATTTTCCTTGAATTTGAGATAGGCTAAGTTATTCAACACGACGAAGTTATCTGATGTTTTCTCAAGAATTGTCTCGTAAGTGCCTATCGCTTGCTTTCGATCACGGTTAATTTGTCGCTCAGCTAACAGCATTGCACTTCTAATATCGTTTGGCTTATTTTCAACGTGAGTAGCCAAAAATGCGTACGCCTCACCGGCTTTATCTGTCATCTCCAGGATAGCCACCATCAATAATGCGTTATCTGCATTTGGTGTAGCTTCGTAGGCAGCTTGCGCGTGATCTAAGGCTTGTTCAGGGCGCTTATCGATAACGTACAAACGGGCAATGATGCCACGCACGAAAGGTAAACGCTTCGCCTCGTTCGACAAGTTGTCGATAATGCTCCATGCAGGCTGGCTTTGACCCAGCATACTATGGAAGTAGGCTTTTAATAGACGAATTTGCGGATCTGGGCGTTTCGCTAACACTTTATCCGCCATAGACAAACCTTGGCGATAATTTTTCTGCGAATCAAAAATAAGCAACATGCCTAAAACCGCGTTTTTGTCTTGTGGGTAAAACTCTACCCAACGCTCAAACAAGGCTTTAGCTTCTTCCACTTTATTGGTGGCTACCAATGCCTGCCCTTTTAGATTCCAAAAGGCCATTGGTGTGGTTTCGTCACCTTCCACTTCTGAAAGTAAGCTAACCGTTTTATCAAGGTCGCCGGACATTGCGTACATACGCGACAGCAAAATACGCAACATGATATTGTCTTTGTCGCGGTTTAACTGCTTGGTGGCATGTTGAATTACCGTGTCACCATTTTGTTGACTCGCTTCAAGGGCATACCATAACGTAATGGCTTGCACATCCGCCGGCTGGCCATCAATAAACTGCTTGATTTGCGCTATTGCCTGGTCGCGTTTTTCTTGCAAAATTAACAATTTAGTTCTGGCATAAACCACTTCGTTTTGGGCACCTTCTAAGGTGGCCGCCTTCGCTAAATAACCTTCTGCCGATGTGTAGTCTTCTTCTTCCATGGCAATATTTGCCAAATACACCATGGGTAACGCCAATTCTGGCGACTGCTCGCGCCATTCGGTGGCGGCCACTTTCGCTTTATCAATTTGCCCCGTGGCAAGGTAAGCTCGCAACAGGGTATTTTGCGTGGTGGTAGACTCAGGCGCCTGCTGCACAGCCTCTTCAATCTTCACTAAACCATCAATATCATTTAATGAAAGCTGAAGCACACCAAGACGGGCTAAATCTTCTGGCGACGAGCTCGCTGTTTCGCTGCGTTCCGCCATCTGTTGCGCCCCTATCACGTTGCCCTCTTTTAGCAATTGATAACTGGCTTTTGAAAACAAAGCGGCGTCTGCGTTGGCCTGCCCTTCTACACGATTAAGCACTTCTAGTGCTTCATCATTCTCACCTAACTGCAACATGCTGTCGGCAAGCATACGAAGGCCTGGGTGGTTATCAGGTAACGTTGATGCAATCATGGCAAGGTGACGTTGCGCCGCTTCAAAATCTTGAATTTGATAGGCACTAAAGCCGGCCACTAAACGCACAATTTGATCGCTGCGCCCATTTTGAATAGCCACTTCCAAGTAGTCTAACGCCTGGGCATAATTTCCATTCGCTGACTCGATTATCCCTTTGAACGTGTTCAATAAGGGGTGCGTGTTATTCAGGGTAAGTAAATCATCAACAATAGGCTCAGCTTTGCCTAACTCTCGCTGCTCAATAAGTAGGGCGGCAAAAGCAAATTTACTGGTGAGGTCATTGGGAAATGCGCTTACATAGTCTTCGTATACGCCTAATGCTTGCTCTTGTTGCCCGGCGAGTAAATAGAGGCGTGCAAGCTGTAACAATACATCTTTATTTTGCGGCGCTTGCTCCTGCAACGCTTCAGTCGCGGTAAGGGCGCTTTGGTAGTCTTTATCTAAAATGTACTGGTAGCTGTCAATGAGCCCTTTATAAACAGATTCTGTATCTAAGGTCATTAAATCGCTGAGCAACGCTTCTGCATCGTTAAATTTTTCTAGCTGTACTAACGCTTGCAGTTTGTAGAAACCCACCTCTGCAGACTCAACCACCGTCATACCTTCTGCGCGATAGTCTACCCCAGCCAATGCTGTTTCCGCGCCTGACTGCTGATACGCCACTGAAAGTAATGGAATAACTTCGCTAGCAGCATAACCAAGCTCGAGGGCTTTATTCAGCTCTTTCTCTGCCGCCACGTAGTTGTTACTTTGCAGGTATAAGCGTCCTAACTCAAAACGCGGTTGCGCAACATCAGGCTTTAACTGAATGGCGCTTTTGTATTCCACAATAGCAGCATCTACACGCTGTTTCTGTACATACGCCCGAGCATCTTCTAAGTGCGCTTCCATCGATTTTTCACCACAGCCTGTCAATATGAGGCTGCTGAGTAGCATGGCAGCTACTGATGCGCGCTTAACAAAGCGGTGTGAAGATTTTTTGTTCATTCTATTTCCTTTGCCCTGCATGTAATTATTTGTTGTCTATTCATCGAAGCTTACACCAATGCCTGTGCATTTTTTCATCATTATTGTGCAATTTCGTGGCAACCTGCCCATTATTCGAATATAATAACGTTTTTTGCAATACCGCAGGCATACTCCGGCACAAACTATTGCCGGTTCACGTTTGCCGCGCCCTCCTTACTTAATGCACCAGGACCCTTAATGACAACAACTGTCGACATGACATTTAAAGATCTCAAACTACCAGAACCTATCTTACAAGCCCTTGAAAAAGTTGGCTACGAGAAACCATCGCCTATTCAAGCAGAAAGTATTCCATTACTTCTTGAAGGTCATGATTTACTCGGTCAGGCCCAGACAGGAACAGGAAAAACCGCCGCGTTTGCCCTGCCTATGTTGGCAAATATTGATCCTGAGCAACGTAAGCCGCAATTACTGGTACTCGCACCGACTCGCGAATTAGCGATTCAGGTAGCCGAAGCGTTCCAAGTTTACGCAAGTTTTAGCCAAAAAATTAAAGTACTGCCGGTATACGGCGGTCAGTCTTATGACAACCAAATTCGCCAACTTAAACGTGGTGTTCAGGTTGTTGTAGGTACGCCGGGTCGTGTTATCGACCATATAAAGCGTAAAACATTAGATTTAAGCGAACTTAAATTTTTGGTTCTCGATGAAGCTGACGAAATGCTACGCATGGGCTTTATCGATGACGTAGAGCTTATTTTAAGCCATGCACCAGAAGAGCGACAAACTGCGTTGTTCTCGGCAACCATGCCAGGGCCTATTAAAAAGATTACTCAGCGTTATCTTAAAGACCCCAAGCAAGTTAAAATCGCATCGAACGTAAGTACCGCAAGTACGATTCGCCAGCGTTTTTGCCAAGTTGCTCCACACCATAAGCTTGAAGCGTTAACCCGTATTCTGGAAGTGGAACCTTTTGATGGCATGATTATTTTTGTGCGCACAAAAACCGCTACCGTAGAGCTTGCAGATAAACTATCTGCGCGTGGATACGATGTTGAACCGCTTAATGGTGACATTCCACAGAACGCCCGTGAGCGTACTGTTGATAAATTGAAGCAAGGCAATATTGACATTTTGGTCGCCACAGACGTAGTTGCACGTGGCCTCGATGTTGAGCGTGTAAGTCACGTGGTTAACTTTGACGTTCCTTACGATAGTGAATCGTATGTTCACCGTATTGGTCGTACAGGCCGTGCTGGACGCCAAGGCGATGCTATTTTGTTTATTTCGCATCGTGAAAAGCGCATGCTGTTCTCTATAGAGAAAACTACCAAGCAGCCGATTGAAGCTATGCCCATTCCTTCAATTAGCGAAATCAATGAAACTCGCCTTAGCCGCTTTAAACAATCTGTGGTTGAAGCTGCTCAAGACGATAGTATTGAATCGCTTATTCCTATTGTTGAAATGATAAAGGAAGAAGCGGAAGCGTCTCCTGAAGTTATCATGGCTGCGCTACTTAAAATTGCCCAAGGTGACGAACCGCTTATCTTGAAAGAAAGCGACCGCCCTGATCTTCACAGCAAG
>CERR01018712.1_pt1 | contig 21809 bp, 21 predicted proteins | sample 530841 | NCBI WGS metagenome assembly CERR01 (sample SAMEA2621021, study PRJEB7988) | marine metagenome | biome: marine biome (ENVO:00000447); feature: surface water layer (ENVO:00002042); material: "saline water (ENVO:00002010), including plankton (ENVO:xxxxxxxx)" | depth 5 m | reverse complement strand
AGCGTTCGTCCTGAGCCAGGATCAAACTCTCCGTCAAAATCTCAGTTTCATTCTCAAAGAGAGTGAAACCTTGAAATCATGGTGCGATGCCGCCGAAGCGACACCTGCGAGTTTGTGGTCAAAAGGGACACCAATCCCAATCGACCAGGCACAGGTACAAGGTGTCTGACTTAGTCAAACACCGTTGTCCGTCAGTGCTTAATTTATTTCATTGAATTGTTTAGGTTCATCCACGGCGACTCGCGATCGCTTATGTGGACGACCCGCACTGGCTTTAATTCGTCCTCTATCCCGTTTTCAAGGAGCACCTGATGACCATCAGTCATCTGGCAGACAACCAGAAACAAAATTTCATGGCTGTTTAATGCCCTGAGTTGCTCTTGAAGGGCTTTCGCTTTAATCGAGAGCAACCCACCCACGTTAAGCGCGCTCGATGAAAAGATCAAGAACTTGCGGGCAGATAGACGCTATCCGCTGCAGAGTGCTGATCCACCTTATTCAGAGGAGTACTTTAAATAATTGTTTGGTCAAACAATTACGAGTAAATGGCGATTTTTTTTACCTTTTTGAATTAAGACACAATTGCCGTTTAAAAGCAAGTCTTCTGGTAGTGAAATAGCATCTTCAGTCTGCCTGTCTCCATTCACCGAGATTCCTCCGGCCGCAATTGTCCGGCGTGCATCGCCTCTTGAGCTGCATAAACCGCTCAAAACTAAAACATCTATCAGCGATTCTTGTCCCTGTTTAAGGTCAGATGCTCTTACTTCTGTCTCAGGAACTATCCCTCTAAGCGCTTCTAATGATTCCTCTGAATCTGATTTACTTCCAAAGAGACCCTGAGTGGCTAATAATGCCTGTTCTGCCTCTTCATCACCGTGCACTAAACGACAGACTTCGGTTGCCAAACGCTGTTGTGCACTTCGGTCTTCTGGAGATTTGCGATGTTCCGCCATCAACTCTGAAATCTCTGAGACAGAAACAAGGGTTAGTTGTAGAAGTAATTTTTCAACATCTCTGTCATCAACATTTCTCAAATATTGGTATAACTCGTAAGGTAAAGTTCGTTTCGGGTCAAGCCAAACGGTGCCTTCAGCTGTTTTACCGAATTTTGCTCCATCTGATCTAGTGACTAGGGGAACTGTCAATCCGTAAGCAGTTGCAGAGCTGCGCCTTCTGATCATGTCAATTCCAGCGGTGATGTTCCCCCACTGGTCTGAACCGCCAATCTGCATCTCACATCCATAATTTTCATACAACTCATAGAAATCGTTTGCCTGTAGAAGCATGTAACTGAATTCTGTAAAGGAAAGTCCTTGTTCGCTTGCTAATCGTGTTTTAACTGACTCTTTTGAAAGCATTGTTCCTACTGTGACGTGCTTCCCTACGTCTCTTAAAAAATCAAGGACATTTACTTTAGCTGTCCAATCTCTGTTATCTACCAGTAAAGCTCGCCTACCGTCTTTCTTTAAGTCTGCGTCTCCATCGAATCTTAGAACTGACTTTAATTGTCTCGCTACCGCAGCGACATTTGAACTTAGTTCATTTTGGTCTAACAGATTTCTCTCTTCAGACCTGCCACTTGGGTCACCCACCATCCCCGTCGCTCCTCCAGCGAGTGCTATAGGACGGTGTCCCGCGTCTTGAAAACGCCTCAAAGCTAACAGTGGCACTAAGTGTCCGAGATGAAGACTGTCTGCCGTTGGGTCAAAACCACAATAGAGAGTAATAGGCCCTTGCTCTAACCTCTCTTGAAGTGCATCTTTATCTGTGCTGTCTTGAAGAAGCCCTCTTAAGGTTAGATCCTCAAGAATGCCGTTTATTTCAGTATTGCTCACTAGACCAGTATGGATCATTAATAGACCGAAAGCCGACAATTTTAAATTAAGTATCAAGAAAAGTTCCTTGCACCTGCCACCAGTTTGCCTTCCAAGCAGGTCAAACTAGATGTATGACAAGCAGAAACCCGAGATGTGTAATTTTTCTCTTAAGCGTCTTTGTTATTTCTCTAATTTCTACAAGTTGCTACACTTATGAAACTCTTGAATTCGATATAAATATTCCGGAACAAGCTGAATCTTCTATCGTTCTTGCTTCAGATGGAACGCTCATAACAACTTTGGTAGCTCCTGAGAATCGAACTAGTGCTAGACGATTAGAAGAAATTCCTGAAATCGCTCGAAATGCAGTACTGGCTATTGAAGACGAACGCTTCTACAAACACGACGGTTTTGATCTTAAGGGGATTCTCCGGGCTGCTCGTTCAAACCTTGAAGCTGGTGGTATCAGTCAGGGCGGTTCCACCATCACCCAGCAATACGTCAAGTTGGCAATAATAGAAAATGTCGAACAAACAGCTAGCCGTAAGCTAGAAGAGCTTTGGTACGCAACCAGATTAGAAGATGAATATGGCAAAGATTTCATTCTTTTGCAGTATCTGAATACCGTCTATTTCGGTCATGGCGCTTATGGAATAAAAGCAGCTGCCCAAACATATTTCAATAAAGACATAAGTGAAATTTCTATCAACGAAGCCGCACTCCTTGCGGGATTGTTAAAGGCTCCTAGCCGTTACGACCCTTTCCGAAATTACTCACAAAGCCTTCGCAGGAGTCATCTTGTCTTGGATCGAATGGTCGCTAATCAATTCATAACACCTGAGCAACGCGACGAAGCAACTGAATCACCTCCCAAGCTTGAAGAATATAAACCCAGATTAGAAACCGAATACCCTGCAGGTCATTTTGTTGAAGAAGTTAGAAAATGGTTCTTAGAAAATCCCGCTTTTGGAGCAAATAGATCAATCCGAGAAATGCTCCTCTACGAAGGTGGAGTCAGAATCGAAACCACCATAGATCTCGATCTCCAAGCAGCTGCTGAAAAATCGGTGGAAATGCACCTTCCGCCTAATCAGAACCTTCCAGATGCTTCCGTAGTCGTAATAGACCCGCAAACCGGTCAGATAATAGCGATGGTAGGAGGAAGAGATTTTTTTGCTGAGGAAGATGACGCGAAAGTAAATCTTGCGATGGGTAATGGTAGACAAGCTGGTTCTTCTTTTAAACCAATTGGACTAGCAGCTGCTCTTGAATCGGGTTGGGAAGTGACCGCCACTTATCCAGCTCCGAATGTTTTAGAATTTTTTATTCCTGGCGCCGACAACGACAACAGAGTTTGGTGGGTTAGTGGTGGTTTGAACGGACACGATGCTGATGAACCCAAATTCGAAAAAGGACTTATGGCTCTTTTCCAGTTTTTGGTTCGGGAAGGTCATATCGAAATTCCAGAAGACCATACAGAAACTATTGAGTACAGAGACGATCCGGAAGATGACCCTGAATTTGTAGATATAAGACTGAATGAATGGATGAATAACCGAAAATGGGAGTATTCAATGAATACTCTTTTCGATTATCGAATAAAAATGCTTGAAGATGTTCCGGGATGGAGCTGGGAACCGATCGAGGATACTGAACTGATACCAATGCCTGAACCCCCTATGGTCGACTTAACTCGTGCGACAAGGCGTTCTTATAACACGGTTTTTGCTCAATTAAGCATGCAAATGGGAGCTGAAAGAGTTGTTAATCTGGCTAGAAGACTTGGTGTAAAGTCGCCAGTCCAACCTGTAAATTCTAATGTTTTAGGCACTTCTAACGTTACTTTGCTGGATATGGCGAGTGCTTATAGCACATTTGCAAATCGTGGTGTCTACACACCTCCTTCGATGGTTACTCGTGTCACTCGCATGGACGGGACTCCGTTATGGAAATGGAACAGAGAGCTTGAACGCGCACTTGATTCAAAGTTGGTTGATCAACTCACTTGGGTTTTAGAGGGAACCATCTCAGAAGGCACTGGCCACAGAGCAAAAATAGATAGGCCTGCGGCAGGCAAAACTGGCACAACACAAAATTATGCAGATGCTCTTTTCGTCGGCTACACACCACAAATAGCTACGGCAGTATGGGTTGGATATCCAAAAGGACAGATTCCTATGGTTCCCCCTCTAACAGAACGCAAAGTGTATGGGGGAACTTTCCCGGCTCTCATTTGGAAGGACGTAATGCTCGCTGCGCATGCAGATTTGCCTGTAAAGGATTTTGCAACTCCACCTGCTTCTTCTACCACCACCATCCCAAGCAGAGGAAACTTAGTCATGCCTGAACTAATCGGGTTGACTTTAGAAAATGCGGAATTGAATCTAAAAGACAGTGGCTTGGAAAAACAAACACTTACTGTTATCGAGGTTACAGATGCAGACAGCGAACCCGGTTTGGTCCTCGGTCAGTCGCCAGCGACTGGAACATCATTACTGGATTCTTCGAAGATTCTCGTGGAGGTAGCTATCCAGCCAGTTGAGACCAGTAAAACTAAAGTCCCTGATCTAATCGGGGAAGTATTAGTTGAAGTGTCGCCTTTATTAGCTTCTTTAGGTCTCGGTTATGAAATTGCTCTTATTCCTAACCCTGAAAATGAAAACGAGTTACCGGAAATTATTTGGGCGCAAAATCCTAATCCTGGCACTATGGTCGATTCTGGTTCAGTGATTTCTGTTCGAATGGCTCCTTAACTTGAAAAAAAAATTTTCTAAAAAATCAAATTTTCTTCCTACTGCTTCTTTCCTTCTCAAGGTTGCCATAGTCGCGGGATTAGCAGGTCTTTGGGCTTATGCATTCTTCTTCGCCCCCTCAGGGAATCCTGACCGTATAGGAAATGAAGACTGGCGTGAAAGAGCAGAGCAGATCTGCTCAGGAGCTTTAGAGCAAATAGCTTTGTTACCTTCAGCTAGCGAAGCTAAAACCCCTACTGATCGTGCCGAATCTATAGCAAGAGGAACGCGCATACTTGAAAAAATGAAAGCTGGTTTAGCTGACTTACCTCTTGATTCCAAGAAAGACAAGTTCAACACTGTCAGCTGGTTATCGGACTGGAATACATATCTGGGAGATCGAAAAAATCATGTAAAACGTTTAACCGAGTTAGGCGATATCGAACCGCTCTTAACAGCGACAGAAAGTGGTACAAGTGTTCTGGAGAGAATGAATGGATTTGCTCGTGTAAATGACCTGGAATCTTGTCTCGATCCTGGAGATTTCTGACACGCTTACATTGTTGATATCAATTCAAATCCTGTCTCAATCATTCGTATCAAACCACGATCTAACCCCATCGAACCGATTTCATTTTTATTAAACCAGCCTAAATCTTGTGATTCGTGATTACCTATAGGCTCTGAATCTTCAGGAGCGAGCACTAGATATCTGACATCAAAATGCTTATGTTCTTTTTCACCGGGAGGGGACACGATGTGAATATCAAGATCTATCGGAATCCGGTAAATCTTCAAGTCGTTGATACCAGTTTCTTCTTCTGCTTCCCTAAGTGCTACTCGAGCTAAATTTGGATCTCCATCTGCGTGTCCGCCTGGCTGAAGCCATTTTTGTAGTTTCGTGTGGAACATGAGCAGAATTTTGTGATCCTTTTCTCTCACAACTAGTGAAGAACCGGTCAAATGCCCGACCTGACAGGTGCGATCTAAGTGATCGGGAAATTTCTCAATGAAACCAAGAAAATCGTTTCGAAATTTTGACTTGGCGCAAGAAGCTATTATCTGAGCGGCAGAGACACCTGTCGCCTCGCCAAAGTCGTTTTTCTTAAGAAACTTTTCCATCTGAAAGATACTTACGAATTTGTTCAGGGGCCTTTAAAGTCTCGGTTGTTCCCGTTTTTACACCGACGTAAACAATTATTGCAGTTAGAACAAGCCTCTCTTCGACTTTTACTTCAAAGGAGATATCAAATGAAGTATTACCCCACCTACTGACATTCGCTTCGATAGTCAACACTTCTCCTGTACCCGCCGGTCCGTGCCATTCTAAATTGGCGTTCTTAAGCATCAGGTCCCAACCCAAGGACTCAAAATCTCCTTCGAATTCGCGTAGCCAACTATCGACTACGTCATCTAGATAAGCGAGGTAGTGGGCGTTAAAAACAACGCCTTGTCGATCAACTTCTCCATAACGGATCTTTACATCCATTGAATACGTCATCTTGAGATCATGGCAGATTGGGTTTCTAAACGTTTTTCGATTAGATCTTTTTGAACCTCTACAGCTTCCAAACCTGTACTTCCCGGCGTGATGCGTCTCTTAATAGCCATCTCTGGTTTAAAAAAATCTTCTATCTCAGGTCCGAAATTATCATTTTCTAATACAAGGTTTTTGAAATCTTTTTTATCGTCTATTGAAGTTTTGACCAGTCCACCAATCAGTGCGTGTGCTTCTCTGAAAGGCATTCCTTTATGAACTAAGTATTCTGCAAGATCTATTGCCATTGAGAAAGGCTTGTCCGCTGCTGCGGACATTTTTTCTTCGTTGAAACTAATAGAATTAAATATTCCCGTTAATGCTGTTAGAACCAAACTATTGGTGTCGAAAGAATCAAATAAAGGTTCTTTATCTTCTTGCAAGTCTTTGTTGTAGGTCAAAGGGAGTCCTTTCAATACTGTCAAAAAACCTGTCAAGTTGCCGATGATTCTGCCGGTTTTAGCTCTTGCCAGCTCTGCAACATCTGGATTCTTTTTCTGGGGCAGCATGGAAGATCCGGTGGTGTATTCGTCATCTATGTCCACGAATTCAAACTCTTCGCTGGACCAAAGTACGAGTTCTTCTCCGATTCTTGAGAGATGGACACCTAACAATGCATTAACGAAAATTGCTTCAGCAACAAAATCTCTGTCGGAAACAGCATCAAGTGAGTTCTTGAAAGTCTCTGAAAAACCTAGAGATTCTGAAGTCATTAATGGATCTATAGGCAAAGAAGAACCAGCTAATGCCCCTGCTCCTAAAGGGGATACGTCTGTTCTGGAACGGGTTTCGATGATTCTCTCAAAATCTCTTGAAAGAGCCCAAGCGTGGGCCAACAAATGATGTGATAAGAGTACTGGTTGGGCTTGCTGTAAATGGGTGTACCCAGGCAAGCGAGTTTCACCTGCATTGTTAGCCTGCTGAATCAGTGCCTTCTGCAAAGACATAACTAGTAATGCAAGTTCATCTAAGCTTTTCAGGGTCCAAAGCCTGAGATCAGTTGCCACTTGATCGTTTCTGCTTCTTCCCGTGTGCATCCGAGCTCCAGCAGCGCCAGCTATTTCTGTGACTCTTCTTTCTAAAGCAGTGTGTATGTCTTCATCTTCAACTTGAAATACGAAAGACCCTGAAGCTATCTCTTCTTCAGCTATCTTAAGCGCATCAAGAATCAGCGCCCCATCAGACTCTTCGATCAGACCAACAGATACAAGCATTTCCACATGAGCTATTGAACCTAAAATGTCTTCTCGATATAGCCTTTTGTCTATTGCCAGACTGTCATTTAAAGCTTTCAATGCGTCCGTTGTTCCTCCGCTAAGTCTTCCTTCCCACAAGGTTCCCATTATGCTTCTCCTTGTCTCCCGCCACGCTCTGGATCTCTTAAGGATTCAGTACGCAGCCTTAAAGCGTTAAGTCTTATAAAACCTTCTGCATCAGCTTGGTTATACGCTCCTGAATCATCTTCGAAAGTAGCTATGGCTTCATCAAATAAAGTGTCTTCAGACTCTCTTCCGACAATTTCTACACTGCCCTTGTAAAGCTTGACTTTGACTTTTCCATTAACCCATTTCTGAGAATGATCTATGGCGGTTTGAAGCATTTCTCTCTCCGGACTAAACCAGTAACCGTTATAAATAAGTTCGGCATATTTAGGCATTAATTCATCTTTCAAGTGGGCCACACCTCTATCTAAAGTTATTGATTCGATAGCCCTGTGCGCTTTAAGTAAAATTGTGCCACCCGGAGTTTCGTAAGCACCCCTTGATTTCATACCTACATAACGGTTTTCCACTATGTCCGTTCTTCCCACGCCATTAATTCCACCTAATCGATTCAGTTCAGCTAAGAGTTCCGCAGGGGACATTTTCGAATCATCGATTCCGATTGGGTCACCATTTTCGAACTCTAAATCTAGATAGGTGGCTTCATTAGGCGCGAGCTCTGGATTTACTGTCCAACGCCACATCTCTGAGGAAGGCTCATTCCATGGATTTTCTAAAGGGCCGCCTTCATAAGAAATGTGTAGCAGGTTCGCATCCATTGAATATGGCGATTCATTACCCCTTTTCATTTCAACTGGTATTCCATGTTTTGCGGCGTAATCTAGAAGACTTTTTCTTGAACTTAGATCCCACTCTCTCCATGGTGCAATTATTTTGATATTTGGATTAAGAGCATAGGCTCCAAGTTCAAAACGAACCTGATCATTGCCTTTCCCTGTCGCACCATGACTAATGGCGTCTGCCCCTGTCTCTTCTGCTATCTCAACTAATCTTTTTGCGATAAGGGGTCTCGCTATAGAAGTTCCTAGAAGATACTCTCCTTCGTAAATAGCATTGGCTCTAAACATTGGAAAAACGTACTCAGAAACAAACTCATCTCTTAGATCTTCAATATAAATCTCTTTCACGTTCATACTTTGAGCCTTGCTACGCGCTGGTTCGAGTTCTTCTCCCTGACCGAGATCTGCGGTAAATGTCACTACCTCACAGTCATAAGTTTCTTGAAGCCACTTCAAAATTATGGAGGTGTCAAGACCTCCTGAATAAGCAAGTACAACTTTCTTTATGTCTTTCATATTTCTCTCATTCACTAATTGGCGCCTGTAATTCCTGCTAGATTTTTTAATTTTTCAGACACTTTCTCACCGGTAGTGTCTGAAGCAGCGACCAGCAAGACGGTGTCATCACCCGCAACCGTTCCTATGATTTCTGAAAGTCCGGCTCTATCAACTGCCGATGCCACAACATGTGCAGAGCCAGGAGGAGTCTTTAAAACAACAATATTATTTGAAACTGATACTTCTACTAGCCACTCTCCTAGTACACGCCTGAGATAATCAACAGGTAAAACTCTCTCTGTCGGGTTATCTGGTATTGCATAGACACTGTCACCTACAGGAACTCTTACCTTGACAGCTCCGAGTTCTTCAAGATCACGCGAGAGGGTGGCTTGAGTAACATCTACACCTTCAGACTTAAGTAGTTCTACAAGTTTTGCTTGACTTGAGACAGCTTGTTCTTCAAGTATTTTCGCGAGCAAGTATTGTCTTTGTGATTTACTCATTTTTGACCTTCAGATAGAAGCCATGCAAGTAGCCCGCGGGCAGCATGCATTCTGTTTTCCGATTGATCCCACACGCGACTCTTTGGTCCATCTATCACTTCCCCAGTCACTTCTTCACCTCTATGAGCGGGGAGACAATGAAGGAAAACCGCATCTGATGATGCAGAGTCCATCAAACTAGTGTCTACTGTGAATGCTTCGAAAGCTTTTTTTCTTTCTTCTGTCTCAGACTCCTGACCCATCGAAGTCCACACGTCTGTATAAACGACATTTGAACCGTCAACGGCGTCTTGGGCAAAAGCAAATTCGTCAACCTCTACACCTACTAAGGCCAATCTGTCCTTATCAAAGTCGCTTAGACGATAACCGCTCGGACCGGCGAAACGAATTTGGGCCCCTAGCATGCCAGCTGCCATAGCTAAAGAACGAAATACGTTATTCCCATCACCTACAAACGCAAGAATCTTACCGTTAATATCGCCAAACTCTTTTACTAGTGTTAGAACATCAGCTAATGCTTGCATAGGGTGACCCTCATCAGAAAGAAGATTAACAATCGGACAGAGTTCCGCTTTTGTCATTCTCTCTAATACCGTGTGGTCGAAAACTCTCGCTGCTACGCATTTGTAATAACCTGAAAGAGTTGAAACTATGTCTTCGACAGACTCCCTCTTGTCAAAACCTAATTCTTCACCACGGATATATACAGGGTGTCCTCCCAACTGATGAACAGCCATTTCCATCGAATTACGCGTACGATTCGATGGTTTTTCAAATACCAAAGCGGCGCCTTCACCTTGTAAAACCTTAGGCAGATTAGGTTCGAGGCAAAGATCTATTACTCTGTTAAGTTCCTCAACGGTAAGGTCGTCAACTTCTAAAAAACTTCTCATGAAGCGTCTTCCTTTCGTATCTTCAAAACCTTTTCAAGAATCCCTGCTCCTTCAATTATCTCTTCTGAGGAAATCGTCAAAGGCGGAGCCAACCTAAGAGCAGTGGGCGTAACACCATTAACAACTAGCCCTTCCCTTAAACAGGCCTGCGCCAAGTCACGAGCATCGCCCTGATCTAATCTTTGTTTTTCAATCTCTACCCCTAGAAGCAGTCCTGAACCTCTAACCGAATCAACTCCGTCAATATTGCTAACCGCTGCAACCATCTCGGCGCCTTTTTCCTTAGCTAATTTAGGTGCTTGAATTTCCTCAAGGACTCTCAAAGTTTCCCTTGCAGCGGAAGCTGCTAGTGGTTGCCCAGCAAAAGTCGAACCATGATCCCCAGGCTGGAAAGCATCTGCTACTTCTGATTTTGCCCAAACAGCTCCGATAGGAACACCATTAGCTATTCCTTTGGCCATTGTTACAATGTCAGGTTCAATACTCGCATGATGGAACCCGAACCACTCGCCAGTCCGCCCAAGACCGGTTTGAATCTCATCCATTATGAGCAACAAACCCTTCTCATCACAAAGCTTTCGAAGCCCTTGTAAGAAATCTTTTCCTGCATCATTCACACCACCTTCACCTTGAATAGGTTCAACTAATATTGCACCAGTGGTTTGATCTATAGCTTCTTCAAAAGAATCTAAATTGTCCCACTCGGCATGTCGAAATCCCTCTGGTAAAGGCACGAACGGTTCATGCTTCTCCGGTTGACCGGTCGCAGCCAAAGTGGCCATGGTCCTGCCGTGAAAAGATTTATAAGCAGAAACCACTCCGTGTTTTCCTACACCTTGAAATTTTCGGGCAAGCTTCATGGCAGCTTCATTTGCTTCAGCTCCAGAATTTTGAAATAGGATTTTTCCTGATTGATTACTTCCTGCGCTTATAAGTCTGTTTAAAGTTTCCGCGACTTCCAGTTGTGGTTCTGTAATAAAAAGATTCGAAACGTGTAGAAGCGTGTTCGCCTGTTCTGATATGGCATCAGCTATTCGTGGATGACTATGGCCTAAACCAGTTACTGCTATACCACATAAGAAATCTAAATACCTTTTCCCATCTTTATCAAAAAGTTCTGTACCGGAACCTTTCACGAAGGTGACAGATGGCGTACCGTAATTAGGCATTAACAATTCAGACCAGCTCATCGTCCACCTTGCCTTGATCTTGAGACTTGGACAAGTCCAACATGTCTTCTGGGAGAACCATTGTCCCTATCCCGGCATCTGTAAACAGTTCAAGAAGTAAAACGTGGGGTATCCGACCATCAACCATGTGAGCTGAAGCCACGCCTTCTGTAATTGCATCGATACATGCTTGTGCTTTAGGAATCATTCCAGACTTGACAGTGCCTTTGTTAATCAGATCACTCAAACTAGAAATGCCTATTTTTGAAATCTTGCTTGTTGGGTCCGATACATCTTTTAAAAGTCCCTCTACGTCAGTGAGATAGAGGAGTCTTTCGGCTTTAAGGGAACCAGCTAAAGCTGCTGCCACAGTGTCTGAATTTATGTTGTAAGCCTGCCCGTTTGAATCTGTTCCTATAGTAGATATCACGGGAATAAGATTTTCTCCCATGAGGCATTCCAATATCGTCGGATTTATTTTTACGACATCGCCCACATAGCCTAGCGATGAGTCTCTTTGAGTTGCTTCAATTAAATTTGAGTCACCACCTGATAGTCCTACAGCTATTGGCGAATGAACATTAATACTCGAAACAATGTCTGTGTTAACTTTTCCAACAAGTACCATTTGGGCTATTTCTAAAGTTTCCTTATCGGTTACTCGCTGACCATCTTTGAATTCTGTACTTAAACCGAGTCTTTCTACAAGGTTGCCAATTTGGGGCCCGCCCCCATGAACGACTACTGGTTTGATACCCACTGAATGCATCAAAACAATGTCTTGGGCGAATTGGTCAGCTAGCTCATCACTTTCCATGGCATTGCCACCAAATTTTACCACTACAACTCTTCCTGCAAATCTGGTTATATAGGGAAGAGTTTCCACTAGAACCCCCGCCCTTCTTTCAGGCGAGAAAACCGGCTCTCCTTTGAGATTAAAACCCTTGTCTTCCATCACGAAGTCCTCATATTTTCATCGATATAGGCATGTGTTAAATCTGTTGTAACCACATCAGACTCGCCCTGACCTTGTCCCAGATCAACATGTAATTCTAAACGTCTTTGAGACATATGTTTTCCTAGAGCATTAGGATCTACTTTTTGGGCTTTTCCTTTTGCATACACGGTTTGGCCCCCATAGGAAACTGAGATTGTCTCGGAATCAAATTGAATTCCAGAGGCACCTATTTGGGCCGCTATTCGCCCCCAATAAGGGTCTTCCCCGTACCAGGAACATTTAATTAATTGACTATTAGCTGTGCTTCTAGCGGCTAGTTCTGCCTCATTGTTATCTTTAGCTCCAGTTACACGCAGAAAAACTGTTTTCGTTGAGCCTTCGGCATCATCTGCCATTTGCACTGCCAAATCTTTACACGCTTCGATCAGTGACTCTCCGAGAAGAGCATGGTTTTCTACACCTGACTTTCCATTTGCTAAGAGAATAACCGTGTCATTAGTAGATTCTGCTCCATCTACTGTTAAACAATTAAATGAAACTGCAACTGCTTTCCGAAGGAGTCTCGTGGCTTCCTTCGGGTCTACGACAGCATCCGTTGTTAAAACTGAAAGCATCGTTGCCATATTCGGCTGGAGCATCGCCGCCCCTTTAGATATACCCCCAACCGAAAAACCTTCCGATTCGACAAAAGTATTTTTAGGAACTGTATCTGTTGTCATAATTGCTTTTGCTGCCGTTCTCCCTGCGTCACTATCAAGAGAATCGATTGCGTTTTTAATTCCGTAAGTAACGGCTTCCATTGGAAGTGGATAACCAATCCATCCTGTTGAACAAACTAGAATTTCATTCGATTCGCATCCGAGACCTTGCGCTGTCAATTCACACATCTGCTCAGCGTCTATTAAACCCTGTTTGCCTGTAGCTGCATTTGCATTCCCACTATTGAGAACCACTGTCGAAGCAAAACCTTCAGTTGCTTCCAGATGCTTGCGGGTTACCAAAACCGGTGCGGCTGTCATCTTATTTGACGTAAAAACACCTGCTGCCGAAATCGGTTTTCGATCTTCGGTTGTGATCAATGCTAGGTCCAACTCTTGGTTACTTTTAATTCCACTTGCCACACCACTTGCCAGAAAGCCTTCTACGTTGGTGACTGTCATGGGCTTATTCCGATCGCACTTAAACCATCAGACTCGTCGAGCCCTAGAACGATATTTGCGCATTGAACCGCCTGTCCTGAAGCGCCCTTGCCTAGATTATCTATTGCACAAAGTACAACCAATAAACCTGTTCTAGGGTCGACTCTTGCTGTCAAGTGAGCAGCATTTGATCCAAAAGTCGATTTTGTATTAGGTGATTTGTCATTAACCACAATAAAAGGCATGTCAGAGTATGTTTCGGCCAAAATTTGAAGAGCTTGATCCGTATTTAGTTCACCTTTGACTCTGGCATAGCAAGTGGCAAGAATCCCTCTATTCATCGGAGCTAGATGAGGCGTGAACAAAACTGATGCATTGCCCATTGAATCTCCGTTCGCTCCGGTGCTAAGCGTTTGTTCAATTTCGGGAGTATGACGGTGTGAAAGTAAACCATAAGCAGCAAAATTTTCATCAACAGCGCAAAATAAACTACTAGGTTGGGGGGTTTTTCCTGCACCCGAGACACCGCTTGCTGCATCAACAATGATTTCTTCAGATTCAATCACTCCTGCTCTCATAAAAGGAGCCAAGGCAAGAGATGCAGCCGTGGGGTAACACCCGGGGGCGGCTACTAAAGAGGTGTTTTCTAGTCCATCTCGAAAGAGTTCAGGTAGACCATAAGAGGCAGAATCAAGAAGTTGTGGAACTGAATGTTCTTCTCCATACCATTCCTGATAAATTTCAGCGTTTTTAAGTCGGAAGTCAGCTCCCAAATCAACAATCAGTTCTGCGGTCTCGAGCAATTCTGGAATTATTTTTTGTGAGGCGCCATGAGGTAAACCCGTGAAAATAACTTCACATTCATTCAATGGCGCAGAATCCTTGCTTTCAAACAACATCGCTGGAAATTCAGATGAAAGATGGGAGTGAACATCAGAAATAGCCGTTCCAGCTTGACTCGAGGCAACTGCTGTTTTGATTTCAAAATTGGGATGCTTTGAACAAATTCTTAATAATTCGGCCCCGGTATAGCCCGAAGCTCCAATAATACCTACTGAAAACATAGTATCATCATACAGTTTTATGTATAAAAATTCAATATTTTTAGGTTTTATTCAGATCTACGACTACTTTTCCTACAACTTTACGGTCTGCAATGTCTTGTAGGGCCTGATTTGCAGAGTCGAATTCATATGTTGGGTGCAATAAGGGGTCTACTTCTCCACTCTTGCTCAGCTCGACGACCGAAGACATTTGCTGTTTGAAAGATCCTGGATCTCTCCCTAGAGAAGCCCCCCAATGAACTCCCACCACCGAATAATTTTTCAGCAGCACATGATTCGTCGCCACTTCTGGGATGCCAGCTACGAAACCGATTACCAACAAACGGCCGTTCCATGCCATACATCTTCTTACTTTTTGGAATACTTCTCCACCAACTGGGTCATAGGCGACATCTACACCTTCGTTATTTGTGACTTCTCTCACCTTCTCAACAAGATCTTCTTCTTCCTTGTGGTCAATTACTACATCCGCACCGAGCTCTCTACATGCGTCCACTTTTTCTTTACCACCCGCCACCGCTATAACTCTTGCCCCAGCTGCCAGTCCCAACTGTATTGCCGCAGAACCAGTTCCACCTGATGCTCCCGTTACTAATAAAGATTCCCCGCTCTTTATAAAGGCGCGGTCATGCAAAGCGAACCAAGTCGTTCCGTAATTCATCGGGAGAGCAGCTGCTTTAACTAGGTCCATCGAATCGGGTACACCAAAAGACATTTGTGCATGAACTAAAGCTTGCTCAGATAAACCCCCTCCTAATGAAATAACTTTCTGACCCACTATGAAATCTTCAACCCCTTCACCGACGGCTATTACCCTGCCTGCTGTTTCGCCTCCGGGCGTAAACGGCAAAGGTGGCTTCACTTGGTACTCGCCTCGACATTGGAGCACGTCTGGGAAAGCCAAGCCGACAGCGTCGACTTCTATCAACAGTTGGCCAGCCATAGGTTCTGGCGTGTCCATCTCGTGAACCTTTAGGGATTCTTTTGGCTCTCCCAACTCATGTATTTGCCATGCTTTCATCAATAGACCCTTTCAAATATTTTTCTATTTCTGGAATAATTTCAACTCCGGAGTTTTGCAAAAAACTTTTTCTCCACAGACTCGATGCATTCTCCGTGTACTTTCGCCACCTCAACGTCTGTAAGGGTCCTATCGTTGGCTTGAAGTCTCAACTTGAATGCAAGGCTTCTTCGACCTTTTTCAACAGGTTCACCTCTAAAAATATCAAAAAGGTGAATATCTACAAGTAGCGACCCGGCTTGTTCCTGTAAACATTTTTTCACCTCGTTCGACGAGACACTTTCGTCAACTTCGAATGCTAAATCTATATCTGACGATGGGTAACGACTAAACGGAGCGTAAGAACGATGACCATGAGGTACTGACAAAAGGTCATCAATATCGACTTCTAGGCAGGCGACTCTCTCGCTCACCTCAAATAGAGAAAGAACTGATGGATCAATTTCTCCTAAGAAACCAACTAATCGTCCTTCAATCTTGATCTGAGATGTTCTGGTAGCGTGAAAACCCGGTGGAGAATCAGCGACTAATTCGTAATGATTAAAGGCCAACGCATCAGCTAAGGCTGACCATATCTTCACAATTTCACCAGCTTCGACCCCAGCTAAAACAGATACAAGCTGCTCTCTTTCATCCGGTAAAGATTGAGGCTTGTCAGGCTGCCTGTAAACATGGCCAAGTTCAAAAAGTCTTAATCCGGTAAGTCTATGTGACTCGTTGTAAGCCAAGGTTTTCAGCAAGCCAGGTCTCAGGGAAGAACGCATTATCGACTCTTCTGCAACTAAAGGGTTTGCTACTTTTATTCCATCAGACTCAAGTCCCGCATTTTCTAATTCACCTGGAGCCAAAAAAGGCACTGGCATCGCTTCGTCTAAACCTAAACCCATCATCGTTGTTCTAATCAAACGACGATCACTTTGTTTCGCTGTAAGAGAACCAAATGTTTTAGACTTTGGGACTGTTTTTAGAATTTTTTCATACCCGTAAAGTCTTGCAATCTCTTCAATTACGTCGATCTCCGTTGAAGTGTCCGGGCGAAAGCTCGGAGCCTTCGCTTCAATGTCCTGATCGACAGATTCAGCTTTGAAACCTATGGGGTCAAGTATCTCGAGGATCTCTTTTTGGTCAAGGTTTGTTCCGAGAATACTGTTAACCCGAGATACGCGAACCTTAATTTTATCTCTTGCGGGCAGTTCGCCCTTCTCATCAATTGCACCCGGCGATAGAAAAGCTTCAGGGCCTAACAATTCACAAAATCTCTGCATAGCTGTCTCGATTATTTCTGGATCAGTTCCTCTTTCAAAGCGAGCTGAAGCTTCACTTCTCAAACCAAGCCTTCTTGAAGTTTTTGCGATTGCTGAAGGATTCCACCAAGCCATTTCCAAAGCAACAGTCGAAGTACTCTCACTTATCTCTGTTGAAGCACCACCCATCACACCGGCAATCCCAATTGGTGAACCTAAACCATCAGTCACGACACCATCTTGTTCTGTCAAATTTCGTACAACCCCATCGAGAGTTGTAATTTCCTCCCCGGCTGAAGCCCACCTGACTTTAAATTCTGAATCTTTGACACAATTCAAATCAAAAGTGTGACTCGGCTGACCCAGTTCCAACATTACATAATTCGACACATCCACAACATTGTTAACTGGCCTCATACCTAAAGCAGTTATTCTGTTTTTTAACCATTGCGGAGAGTCTTGAATTGAAATTCCGTCAATTACTCTCGCCATGAAGCGACCACAAAGATCTGGGGAAATAATCTCAGCTTTTAATATTTCAGAGACATTTTTTCCTTTTTCCGGAGCTTTTGGAATAGGGATTTCAAAAGGTACTTTTTGGTATGCAGCCAAGTCACGCGCTACTCCAGCCACCGACATGGCATCTGGTCGGTTCGGATTCACTTCAAGGTCGTAAAGAACATCGGATTCAATTCCCAATGAAACTGCAAGAGGAGTCCCCTGCTCACTCTCACTTCCTAGGATTAGAATCCCATCATGATCCTCACCTAGATCAATTTCCGCACTCGAGCAAAGCATCCCATTTGACCATTCGCCGCGCAATTTTCGGCGGCTTATTTCCATTCCGTTAGGCATTGTTGTTCCGATAGTTGCGAGTGGAACAAAATCACCAGCAGACATATTGAATGCTCCACAACAAATCTGCAACGGCTTGCCGTCACCACTATCAACTTCAACTATTTGAATACGATCTGCGTCTGGGTGGGGCCTCAAATCTAAAACTTTTGCCACAACAACACCCTCAAGATGTTCTCCAGTTCTAGTTGTTTCTTCAACAGCCAGACCTAACTCACTTAACTGCTCGCTAATTAAATCTGGCTCCCCAGCAATAGGAGCAAACTCTTTCAACAAAGAGAGTAGAACTTTCATAGCCCCACAGCCCTTTTGACATTCAAGCTAAACTGCAAAACCCACATCAGAATTGCTCCAAGAATCGATAATCGTTCCGAAATAACTCACGCAAATCATCAATTTCATGACGCATGAGAGCTAATCGATCGAGACCGAATCCGAATGCAAATCCTTGCCACTCTTCAGGATCTAAACCTCCGGCTTTTAAAACCTCCGGATGAACCATTCCGCAACCACCCAATTCCAACCATTTTCCCCCTGGGTGACGTATATCGAATTCAGCGGAAGGTTCCGTGAAAGGAAAATAAGATGGTCGAAGTCGTGATTCAAAATCTTTTCCAAAATATGCGCTGGTGAAAACCTCGATGGTCCCCGCTAAATCGCCGAAGGTAATACCTTTATCCACTACCAGCGCTTCGATTTGGTGAAAAACTGGCATATGAGTTGCATCTGCTGTATCGCTTCTAAAAACTCTTCCTGGCATGATTGAATAAATTGGTGGCTCTTCTTCTTCCATTACTCTTATCTGCACTGGAGAAGTATGGGTTCTTAAAAGAGTGCTCATGGGCTCTCCATACTCAACGTAAAGGGTGTCATACATATCACGCGCAGGGTGTCCAAGAGGAAAGTTTAAAGCGCCAAAATTATGCCATTCGTCTTCTATCTCTGGTCCTTCTGAAACCGTGTAACCCATACCTATAAAAAGATCTTCCAATCTTTCCCATGTCTGGGTAACAACATGTCGATGACCAAGACGGTGACCTAGATCAAACTCAGTCAGATCCAGCCTTTCATTTTCCAGCTGCTCTCCCTTAACCTCTGACTCAAGCTGCATTTTTCTTGTTTTAAGCATCTCCTCGAGTTTTGTGCGTGTCTCATTCAGTATGAGTCCTAGTTCTCTACGTTTTTCTGACTCCAAGCCGCCCAGAGACCGTTTTGCTTTAGTGGTGACTGACTGTTTACCCAACAGTTCAACTTCCACCTTTTTCAAGGCTTCTAGATCAACAGACTCTTCTATCGTTTCTTTTGCCTCTTCTAAATGGAGGTCATAATCTTGATTCATTTCTAAATACCAGTTGTAATCTTTTCAAATCCGTTTAACGAAGGTTACGCCATATGAATAGACTTATAAGGGTTATTTTACTTAAACGCTAAATAAGAGATCTTTTAATTCCATAGAGAACAACAGCCCCTGCAGTCGCTACATTCAGAGACTCAACTGTGTCTTCGATGGGCACTGTGACAGTGTCATCACATAGAGCTTCTATTTCCTTTGGCAAACCCCTAGGTTCGTTTCCCAGAATCACCGCTATTCGACTATTCTCGGCAACATCTTCAGGGGCGATCCCTCCAGAAGGTGTGGTGGCTACTGATTTATAATCAGACTTTTTCAATTCTTCAAACAGTTTTTTGTAGGGGAATCTTTCTTCAAGAACTGCGAATCTCATTCTAAAAAACGAACCTGCAGACGACCTAACCACCTTTGGGTTATAAGGATCAACGCCTCCATGGAAGAGGATCCCAGAAGCTCCAAATGCCTCTGCTGTTCTTATCAAGTTGCCGCAATTGCCAGGATCAGAAACACCCGACAGAATAAGCAGCAACCCTCTTCTTTGGATTAGGCCACCGAGCTCAAGCCCGTGTTTATGAACTGATGCGATAGCGGCTTGAGGATTTCGTAATGTCGTTAAGCCATCAAAAATTTTTCTGGCAACCAAATGAAATTGAATTTTCTGTTCGCTTAGAACCGTAATAAAATCATGATCTAATTGATCTTCAGGCAAAACAACCTCATCAATTTTGAGACTTGCATTTATCGCTTCTTCAACAAGTCTCGGACCTTCGACCACAAAAAGTCCTTCTGATTCTCGGACTTCGGCATCTCTCGCTAAACGACGTATTCTCCTAATGCGCTGGCTATTGAAAGACATCTTATTAATTCAAACTCTTCTAGATCTTCTTAATCAACGAAAATCTGTAAAGCATCATCAATTATTGGCGTTTAAAGAAATTTCTACTAGTTGTGCGAATGCATCAGGGTCAGCTACCGCAACGTCAGCTAAAACTTTTCTATCAACTTCTATGCCTGCATTTTTAAGACCTGCGATAAAAACACTGTAGGTTGTACCGTGAATCCGACAAGCTGCGTTAATCCGTTGAATCCAAAGACGTCTAAATTGACCTTTTCTTGCACGACGGTCTCTAAACGCGTAGTTTCCTGAGTGCATAACTTGCTCATTTGCAGCTCTGAAGCTACGGCTTTTATTTCCGTAATAGCCTTTAGCTTGTTTTAAAACTGCCTTATGTTTCTTTTTGCTGTGGACAGCTCTCTTAACTCTGGCCATCTTTAACTCCTTTTATTGGAGACCTCTCTATTGAGGACCTTGATGTTATTAAATACCTAATTGTTTACGTATTGCTTTACTGTTAGCAGCGTCTACTTCACTCATTTTTCCTAGGCGACGCTTACGAGTGGAACTCTTTTTCTCAAGTATGTGATTTTTATTTGCATTACGACGTCGTAAGCGACCACTCCCCGTAACTTTTATTCTCTTAGCAGCACCCCTATGGGTTTTCATTTTTGGCATAATCTCTCCCGCTTATTTTAAGTCCTATTAAATTTCTAAATCTTGTTCTGTTTCTAAAGTTTCTTCATTTGTCTGCTCTTCATCAAGCGCAGATGAAGACTCAACTTCCTCTAAAGCTTCTTCCGTTTCAAGTGCTTCTGCTTGCAAAGCTTCAATGGCTTCACGTTGTCGCCGTGTTGCCTTACCAGGAGTTAACAACATGGTCATATTTCGACCTTCTTGTTCAGGATAAACCTCAACTCTTCCAACGTGTGAAATGGATTCTGCTACATCGTCTAGGATCTTCCGTCCGAGCTGTGGGTATTGAATTTCCCGACCTCTAAACATGATAGTCACCTTGACTTTGCTTCCTTCTGTTAAAAACTTTTCAACTCGTCGAGTTTTCGTTTCAAAATCACCCGATCCAATTTTTGGACGGTATTTCATCTCCTTCACGAGAATATGAGTTGCTTTTTTCCTCGATTCCTTGGCTTTCTGAGATTGTTCGTATTTAAACTTCCCATAGTCCATTACACGACAAACTGGAGGGTCCGCCTGATTGGCAACCTCTACCAAATCTAATCCTGCTTCTTGTGCGAAACGAAGCGCCTCTGAAATCGGTTTAATTCCTATCTGTTCCCCGTCAGCGGAAACCAGCCGGACATTTTCTACCCGAATATCCTCATTAACTCTTGGCTCTTCTTCAGTTGGGTTAGCTATTGTTCACCGCTCCTGTGTGGCACGTAGTTTCTCCTCCGTGGTTGATTACATTTTCTTACCCGCAAATACCCTTTAGGCTTTCTACAACCTTGTAAAGAATAAAGGCGGGCATAGAAAAGGGAGCCCGCCATAAAAACCAAAACTCACTTAGAGTGGTCTGGTGGGGTGGGAACCCACTTTCTATTTTTTTCCGCTCTCTAGAGTACCAACATAGAACTAAAGCAATGCAGCGTTAGATCAGAAAATATTTTATAAATTGGAGGAATAATGAATAGTTTATGGACACCAGACGGAGAACACAGTGTCAACCCGGAACAAGAAGCGATGCCTTCTGAGTTTTCTGAGCTCTCTGAAGAGGAACAAGAGCAAGCTCAAGCATTAGCGGAAGAAATGAACGCAGTACGCGAACAACTTGCTGCAGCACCTGCTGAAATCGTTATAGCCAATCACTTAATGGGTTTATATGAACTTGCGGCAATACATCTTTCCCAACAACCACCCAAGATGGAGGAGGCTTCTCTGGCTATTGACGCTATGTCGGCAGTCTTAGATTCTTTAGAAGGAAGGCTGGGAGAAGCCGAAGGAACTCTTAAAGACGCATTACATCAAATTCGCCTTGCCTTTGTGCAACTAGGCAATGAAAAAGGTGACACTGAGGAAGATTAACTTCTTCAATAAATATTAATGAACGATCTTCGATAAAGGGAGTTCAATAATGTCAGAGGCACCTTTATCTTTAAGTTCCGGGATC
>CERR01019565.1_pt1 | contig 21873 bp, 22 predicted proteins | sample 530841 | NCBI WGS metagenome assembly CERR01 (sample SAMEA2621021, study PRJEB7988) | marine metagenome | biome: marine biome (ENVO:00000447); feature: surface water layer (ENVO:00002042); material: "saline water (ENVO:00002010), including plankton (ENVO:xxxxxxxx)" | depth 5 m | reverse complement strand
TGCAAACTCAGAGCTTGCATGATCAAACTGGAAAATAGCATTAGCTGACATAGATTTACCTACGTCTGTTTGCATAAAATCATCCCATACGCTTGTAAAAGCGGCAGGGTTATCAATAATAACATTAGAACATTGCCATGTTATTTGTTGTGAATAGGATTGAAAGGAAAAAAATACTCCCATCAAAACCATTAATACATTTTTCATATATATTAAGTTTTAAATTAAAAAAAATCACTTATTATAAAGTGAGAATAATATCATATTGGGATTATGCCAAAATAGAAATAACAAAAATTATATTCTGGATTAGAATTAAATAAGAATTTAAATTTTGGACTATTAATATAATTCAAAAATTTTTAGAAAAAAACTATTTAGATTAATTCTAAATAAAATTAGTGTTAATTAATAGTTAGAAATCAAATTTTATGCCTTGAGCTAATGGAAGATCATCTGAATAGTTGATTGTGTTTGTTTGTCTTCTCATGTATGCCTTCCAAGAATCTGATCCAGACTCTCTCCCACCACCAGTTTCTTTCTCACCACCGAAAGCACCACCAATTTCAGCACCTGAAGTTCCGATATTTACATTTGCAATTCCACAATCAGATCCTGCTGAAGATAAAAATTCTTCAGCCTCAGATATTTTTGTAGTCATTATAGAAGATGAGAGTCCCTGAGGAACATCATTTTGAATATTGATAGCTTCTTGAAGATTTTTGTATTTAATTAAATATAATATTGGCGCAAATGTTTCAGACTGGACTGTCTTGAACTTATTATTTACTTCAAAAATTGCGGGTGTAACATAACAACCTGACTGATAATTATCCCCTTTCAAAACCTTCCCATCTATAAGAGTTTTACCTCCTTCATTCTTAATATTTTCAATAGCATTTTCATACATTCTAACTGCATCCGTATCTATCAATGGACCCATATGATTATTTTCGTCAAGAGGGTCGCCAATTTTAATCTGATCATAAGCCTTGATAAGTAGATCTTTGAAATTATCATATACTGACTCATGGATAATTAACCTTCTAGTTGTTGTACATCTCTGACCAGCAGTACCAACAGCACCAAAAACAGCACCTCTAATTGCAATATCCATATTAGCATGCTCAGAAATAATCATTGCATTATTTCCTCCTAATTCAAGAAGAGTCTTCCCTAATCTCTTACCAACCACCTCAGCAACTGATTTACCCATTCTGGTCGAGCCTGTAGCTGAGACAAGTACTACTCTTGAATCAGAGGCTATTGTCTTTCCAAGTATCTGATTTTCACAGTCTGTTACTAAATTAAGTACACCTTCAATTTTATTATCTTCAAGAACCTTACTTATTATATTATGAGTAGCAATTGCAGAAAGAGGAGTCTTTTCTGATGGCTTCCATACGCATACATTACCACATACCATTGCTATCATTGCATTCCAACTCCAAACTGCAACTGGAAAATTAAAAGCTGAAATTATTCCCACTACACCTAAAGGATGCCATTGTTCATACATCCTATGATCTGGCCTCTCTGAATGCATTGTTAATCCATAGAGCTGACGAGATAATCCGACAGCAAAGTCACATATATCTATCATCTCCTGAACTTCACCTAAACCTTCCTGCAAAGACTTTCCCATTTCATAAGAAACTAGTTGACCTAAAGGTTCCTTTTTTAATCTTAACTCGTTACCTATTTGTCTAACTATCTCACCCCGATTAGGAGCTGGAACTTTCCTCCATGATTTAAATGCCTCCTGAGCTGAAGATATTATTTCCTCATATATCGAATCATCACTTTCAATTACAGAAGAAATTATTTTTCCATCAACTGGAGATGATACTTTTCTAGTTTTACCTTTGGACTTTATCCAATTAGCTCCAGTACAAGAACCTTGATTTATATCTTCTAGCCCTAGTTCTTTTAAAAATTTTGATTTATCAACCATTAATTTTGAATTACAAAATCTGAATCAGACACTTGTGGATTAACTGATATATTAAGAATATTAAAATCTAGACTCTGCGGCCCAATTGGCATAGTTATTTTATGAGCAAATAAAATACCATCAACTTCCTTATAGTCATCATAATATGTAACCTGAGGTATTTTTGATCCATCAGGCATATCTGCAATCGTGGTAGACTTTACTTTAAGTCCAGTCTCTGAGTCAAAAGCTATATAGGTATCATTAGAACTTTGAAGTACATATAACGTCCTACCATCCTCTTTTTCAATAGAACTGAATTTAACATCATCACTTGTAAGCATACCTATTTCAGAAATTGGTTGTGTAGAATTAGCCATATAACTGAGTTCATCATCAGGGATTTCTATATCCATACCCTGTTGAGTGAGAGATCCTTTTTCTCCATCAAATACCATCTTCATCATAGTGTTACCCATCATCATCATCATAAACACCTGTTTGTTCGGTTTTGCCTGAATACTTACCATCTGAAGCTTCATGCCTTGCACCTCTGCCTCAGCTAAAGTACTCACCGCATTAACTTCATTAACCTTATCTTTACCACCAATTGCCTCTAAGTATTTATTTATGACAGATTCTACAGAGATATCAGAAGGAGTTGAATAATCTGGTTTTGATACGGGTTCTCCTTTCTTATCAAAATATTTAACGTCATAAGGGAGATCTTCTAAATTTGATAAAATTTCAGCGCCTTTACCTACAACAACTATTCTTAATTTATCTCTTTTAAAATATTTATTAGAGACTCTTTTAATATCATCTATAGAAACTTTCTGAAAATTTTCAAGATAAGTTTCATAGAAATTTTCAGGTAGATTGAACTTATCAATATTTCTAGCAAAATTAGCAATTGTTGATGGCTGTTCTGTTGACATGATAAACCCACCAACAAATTTTTCTTTTACTGATGAAAGTTTTTCCTCAGTCACATTTTCATCAATCATAGTTTCGATTTCTTTGATTATCTCAACAATAGAACTATCTGTAACTTCATTTCTTACACTAGTTGAGGCAGAAAACCTACCAACATACCTACTAGTTTCAACCCCAGAGTAGGCACCGTATGTAAATCCTTTATCCTCACGAAGATTCAAATATAATTTACCACCTGATCCACCAAATATTTGGTTTGCTAACCTTAAAGGAAAATAGTCTGGATCTGACATTGAAATATTAATAATATTTCCGACAGAAATTTCAGATTGAACAGCATTCGACATATCAACGAAGTTTATTTCTGGTTTTTCAAGATCACTTACAACTGGCATAGTATACTTTGGTAACTTACCCTTTTTCCAATCTCCGAAAAGCTTTTCAACCAAAGACTTTATTTCCTCATAATTAACATCACCAACAATAGTTAAATAAGCATTATTTGGTTTTGCATAGGTCTCGTAATATTTTTTTACATCTTTCAATGATATATTATTAACTGATTCCTCTGTAGCAAATTCGCCAAATGGATGGTTTGACCCAAAAAATAATTTTTCTCCAAGTATTGATGCCATATCAGGAACACTATTCTGAGATGATTTGATACCGTCAATTAAAATATTCTTTTCTTTTTCAAAGTCTTCTACCGTAAAGACAGGATTTTTAAGCCCGTCTGACATCATCTCTAGAACTCTTGGAAAGTACCTTTTTAATGAAGAGGCAAATCCTCCACCTGCAGAGAGAGATAGTGACGCTCCCATGTAATCTATCTCCTCATTATAATCATCTTTACTCTGTGTTGTTGTCCCATTACCCATCAAAGAACTGACCAAACTTGCAACTCCTTTTATGTCACCTTGATAATCAGGATAATTGTCAATATCTAAATTAGCATATGCACGAGGTAATTTAGAATTCTCAACTATAATAACTTTTAAGCCATTTTTTAATGAAAACATCTTCGGCTTCCCAAGATTAATAACCGGCGGAGGTCCTGAAATGGGAGGATTGCTCCTGTCAACTTGAGATATTAAAGTTGAGTTTATAAAAAGTGTTGTTAATAATAATAAAACTAATTTCTTCATCTTTATAATTTTAAACTATTCTGATTCCTTAGGTAAATAATCAATTAATACCCTATTTTCTTTATTTAAATATTTATTGGCAACTTCTCTTATCTCATCTCTAGTTATAGATTTATAAATATCAATTGTTGTATTTATTAAATTTGTATTGCCATAAAGCATATAATTTCTAGCAAGTGAATTAGCAATACCAGCCATTGAAGAGTTGGAGTTTACAAAATTATTTTCAAAAATATTTTGAAGTTTTTCGTATTCTCTCTCTGTAATTAAATCTTTTTTTAATTTTTCTATTTCTTCATCAATATTATCATATAAAGTTGTAAGCTTATTGTCGCCCACAGGTAGAGATAATATTATGTAAGCACTATAATCTTCTAATGATAAATTTACAGCTTGAACTTGAAGCGATATTTTTTTATCATCAACCATTTTTTTATATAATCTAGAACTCTTTCCATCACTAAGTATTGAAGAAATCATATCTAAAACGTATGCTTCTCTATCTTTCATCGAAGGTGTTCTAAATGATACTAGACCCATTGGTATTTGAATATTAGGGTCATAAAATTTTCTTTTTAACTCCCCATTAAGTGGATCTTCTTTAATGTTAACTCTTGGGACATCATTTCCTCTTGGGATAGGTCCAAAATAATCTGATATTTTCTTTTTGATATCCTCCATATCAAAGTTCCCAGCAACTACTAAAACAGCATTATTAGGAACATAAAATTTATTTTTAAATTCAAGAAATTCGTCAAGAGTTGCAGCATCTAAATGGTCCATTGATCCAATTGTAGTCCATCTATATGGATGCTTTACAAATAAACCTTTTGTAATTTCTTCAAGAAGTTGACCATAGGGTGCATTATCTACTCTTAATCTTTTTTCCTCCTTTACTACCTCATTCTGAGTATCAACACCAATTTGATTTATAACAGGATGAAGTAATCTCTCAGACTCAATCCATAGCCCTAAGTCTACTTTATTTGATGGCAGAAGCTCATAATAATATGTTCTATCCTGATTTGTATTAGCGTTATAGGAACCACCATTTTTTTCAATAATTTTATCCATCTCACCCCTAGGTATATTCTTTGAACCCTCAAATAAAAGGTGTTCAAAAAAATGAGCGAAACCAGTTCTCTCTGGATTTTCGTCCTTAGCGCCAACATGATACATTACTGATGTTACAGCAATAGGAACGGTATTATCTTGATGTAATATGACGTGCATCCCATTATCTAAATCATATTCTGTGAACTTCACATTTTGAGAAAAAGATATAAAAGGGAAAAGAATAAGTAGTAATTTGATTATCGTTTTCATTGTTCTTGAATCAATTATTTTAACAATTAGAAATACGAATTTAGATAAATTTTAGGAATCGATCTATAATATTTTTAAAGCAAAGGTGATTATATCTATTTAATCTTATTAAGGGATATCTGTTTTTGAGATTTTGATTTAAATCTATATTCAGAATTTTTAGAATTACATGAATGTTTTGTTTTTCTATTGTCAATCCTTTTTCTCCATCTTACGAAAGATGATTTTTTTAGATTTTTCCTCATCACAGATATTATTTCGCTCTCAGATAAATCAAATTGTTTCTTTATAGCGTCAAAAGGAGTCCTGTCTTCCCAACACATTTGAATTATTCTATCAACCTCGGAGTCACTAAACTTTTTCATAATATATATATAAAATAAAAACTAACTTCATTGACCATAGTATTGTTCTTAACCAATTATAATTTATCAACTTAACTACAATTTCTTTTTCATAATTTAATGAAAGTTTGTTGTGCAATGGTACCATTATAATAAAAGTTGAAAGCCATATGGATAATAAGATTATTAAACTTTTTATTAATAAAAAATCATTTAGTATATATGAAATATAAACCAGAGAAAATAACTCAAAAATCATAAAAGGGATAACTATAAAAGATATCCTATTTACATATTTATTATGAAAATGATAAAATTTATGTTCACTAACACTTAGGAAAGATGGGTAAGTGATAAATTGTGTAACTAAGATTATACCTAAAAGCACACTATTGCTAATAAATTGAATCAGAAAATAAAATTTCATAGAAAGAGGTAGATGATAAAAATGATTAGATAAATAATAAGATATACTCTATATTGATTTCTAGATTTTATATAATTATTATCTGAAGGATAAATATTTGAGACCAATCCAATTATCTCTTTAGTAAATAGAGGTTTAATATTAATTTTCCAATCTTCAGTTTTATAAACAATTTTTCTAAATTTACTCCTAAAATAAGTACTTGGAATACCCCAAATTAATAATAGAATGAAAAAAAAATCTTTATCGAACATTTTAAATATTAAAAACTTAATAGCTATTGTACTCTTTTTAGCTATCAATAGTTGTAGTTCAAATAAAAAAAATGAAATAGACTGTGATTTTAGTCATCCAAGAAACTGCGAAGACTTCATCTCAAAGGTAGTTTATGACAAAGGAAGTATCCTCCCAGCAGATGGAATAGTATTCTTAAAAAATTGGACATACTATTTAACTTATTTTGATAATAACACTAATCAGATAGAAGAAAAATATATTAAGATGAATTGTAACTGTGAATTAATATATTTTGGTGATGATAGTCCAATAATTAGTAACTCATTAAATTAAACCAATAATTATATCCTGCGTATAGGGAATATGTTTGGTTTATTTAAATCTAAAAAAGAGAAGCTTCTAGCAAAGTATAATAGGTTATTAAAAGAATCATATGAGCTTTCTAACGTAAGCAGAAAAGATAGTGATTCAAAGCTAGCAGAAGCAAACAAAATTCTTTCAGAAATCGAAAATCTAGACTAGTTAATGGATTTTTCTCCTAATTTATCCCCAAAAGAAATAATAAGATTAGGTTCTTTTGGAGGGATCTACTTCTATGATGAGGGAGGTAAAATAGATATAAATTTTAAAGAATTTCCTACGGATTGGTTTGATGGATTAGATGAATCTTTTTACTTATCTAAAAAGTATAATAAAAAAATTAATTTTTTTAAAATCAAGTCTGGATTAAGTCAAGAAGAATGGGAGGAAAAAGGCTGGATAAATAAACAAGATCCCAGAGGCTGGTTTCAATGGTATTGTAGATATTATGTAGGTAGAAGGACAGATGATGATGAACGACAGATTAAAAGGTGGAATAATTTTTGTGGGAAAAAGGGAAGATGGAGAAATTATATTTACTCTAAAATAAATAAAAGAAGAACATCTATAGATGATATATCTTTCTCTCTAGCTGTAAGACAATCACTATTACATTGGGGATATATGATAAATAATGGAGATTTTGATATGTGGAAAGAACATAATAGTTTCTAAAAACTATACTTGAATTGAAGGTAATATCCTTCAAGGATATTTTTAAAATCACCGAAGTTATCTAAATAAAAAATTTGTCCTATAAGGCCCGCATCTATTCTCGAGTTAATATCATAATTTATACTTGGAGATATGTATAATAATTTAATTCCTTGTCCATATAATATACTAAGAGAAACATTTATTGGCGGAGAGACAGGTTTTGAGATTTGAAGTAAATAGGAATGTTTTGAAGGCATTAAGTTTTTAGGAGATAATACATTATTATTAATATTCACTAAACTTAAAAAATTAGACTCAGTAAATCCATTAGAGTTATATAAGTATGAGCCCAAAAAATAAAACCCATTTTTAAGTGAATAATCTAATGAGGAAGATAAACTTAAAGAATTCTTATAATTATTTTTATCAATAAAGTAAGATATCTCTCCTTTAAATCCTGCATTTTTAATATTTCCTGCCCAACCACCTCCAATAACTACATCTTCAAAATAATTAGCTCCTAAAAATTGAAAATCATAACCAAAGGAGTTTATTTTATATATACCCGCAAGAACATTTCCATTTCTTTTACTGGGCATATATACTAATTCGAAACTAGAAAGATTATCTCCTGTATATAAAAACCTTATTACATCTGATCCAGGTCTTTCTATATAATCAAAGTCTATAAAATTATAAGCATTAAAAAGATCATTATTATTCCAAATAGTATTAACTCCCCAATTTACTCTCTGCCTTCCAATACTTAATTCTATTTTTTCTTTTTGATATTTTAACCAAAGTCTATCGATCATAGAGTTAAATACAAAATTAGATTCTCTGACAGCATAAAAAGCCATATTTACTAAACCCTCATCCCCCTGAATTGTGGGGACATCACCAAAATAAATTCTATTTCTTACTTCTAATCCTAAGGATAAATTATCACCAAAATAACCTCTCATATTTAACCTATTATGGAGGAGGTGATTAGTTTCTTTATCAAAAAAACTATAGTCAACATATGACGGAAGATATTTAACATATCCATTTAGAGAAAATGATGTCTTAGATGACTGAGATATTGAATTAAATGAGATTAATATCAATACTAAAAAAGAAATAAAACTATTTTTTCTTATCGCTGACAATCTTTCCATCTTCTAAAGTTATAACTCTTCTTGCTCTATTGATAACTCTCTGATCATGAGTTGAAAATATAAAAGTAATTTTTTCATTAACATTTAACTTACTCATTATATCTAAAAGGTTTGAGGTTGAAGATGTATCTAAATTTGCAGTAGGTTCATCTGCAAGAATAAATTTTGGTTTAGACGCTAGAGCCCTAGCTACAGCAACTCTCTGCTGTTGACCACCTGAAAGTTGAGAAGGCCTTCTGTTTCTCATCTCATACAAACCGACTTGGTTCAATAATTCATTTGTTCTCTCTACTCTATTCTTCTCTTCTGTACCTTGTAATAGCATTATCATCTCTATATTTTCTTTAGCAGATAATACTGGGATTAGGTTATATGCTTGAAAAACAAAACCAATATTTTTTAATCTATATTGAATGATATCACTACCAGATAAACTAGTTATATTTTCCCCTGAAATATATACTTCTCCAGATGTTGGTTTATCCAATCCTCCAACACAATTTAAAAATGTTGTTTTACCTGATCCGGATGGACCTACTACTGAGGTAAATTCACCTTCTTCAAATAAAGAACTTACTCTATTTACCGCTTTAACTTCAAATTTTCCTGGATTATATATTTTAGATAAGTTTTTTGTTTCAATCATAATTCAAATTTATATTGTTTTAGTTGCCTCTACAGGATTAATTTTTAAAGCTCTTAAAGAAGGAAAAATAGATGATATTATAGATATCATAAATACCATAATAGAAACTATAACATATTGTTCTTGTGGTACTTTAAGGTAGAGCCTGGTCCCTACACCAAAATTTTCTAGACCAGCTTCAACTATAGATAAATCTATACCTACAACAGAATAATATTCTACTATTAGATATGATGAGATAATACCAAACGGTAAAGCAATCATAGAAAGAAAAGTAGTTTCAAAACATATCATCAAAAATATTTTATAACGATTCATTCCAATTGACATCAACATTCCTATCTCTTTTTTTCTTTCAAGAATTGCCATTAGCATAGTATTAACTATACCAAAAGATAAACCTATCAAAATTATCATCATAAAAATATATAGAACAGCAGCAAGCATCTCATTTGCGTAGGCTAGATCCTTTGATATGTCATCCCAAGTCTCTACAATATTATTTTGACTCAATTGTATCAAGTCTTTTTTAACGCTACTTCTAAGTTCTATATCAGTGAGAAGGATTGGTATTTCATGAATCCCTGTAAAGGATGGTAAATTTTTTGTTATACTTAAATTTTTCACAAAAACATTTGACTCATCGTACCTCGAATTTCCAGACTTAAATATTCCTTCAACCCTATACAACAATGATGTTAATTCATTGAATTCATCTTGAAATGTAATTACAACTTTTGATTTTAAGTTTAAGTTTAACTTATCTGCTAACTTTTTTCCCACTAAGATTGTGTTATCTCTCTTGGAATTAAAATATTCACCTTCAATTAGTTTCTCATGAGTATTTGTTACTTTCTTTTCGGTTTCTGGGTTCACACCCTTTATTTGAATTCCATATGAACCATTAGAGTTAGATAACATTCCATTTAGGATAATTCTCTTAGTGTAAGAGACTACCCTTTCATCTTCATTTAGAGATTTTTCGAGATTATCAAGGTTGTTTATAGTATGTTTAATATTATAATCTTCTCTAAATAAATTATTATGAATTTGTACATGAGAAAGATATGTTTCAACTGCATTATTCATCCTTTCCTCATTTAATCCATATGACATAGCTATCATAATTATTCCTCCAAGTATTCCAAAAACAACTGATAGTATCACAACCAAACTCCTTAGTTTACTCCTCCATACATTTCTCCAAGAAATCTTTAATAATGTTATTATGTTCATGATTTCATTGATTTTACAGGATCCAATTTCATAATCTTAATTGCTGGATAAATAGAAATAATTAGGGAAAAAATAAAAATAACTAGAGCATGAGATAAAGGAATATCCCAAGAAATTGACATAGGCATTAGTGGTGAAAAACCCATCTCCTCAATCATATCATTAGCTCCATCTCCCATCAAATCAGCCATATTAATTGGATTCAAATAATAATAGTAGCTTATAGGGTAGGTAATTGATATTGCTATTACAACACCAATCATAGACAAAATAATTGTCTCGACTAGGATAATCCCGAAAAGCCTCATTCTACTCATTCCTATTGAAATTAATACACCAAACTCATATTTTCTTTCTTCGGTCATCATCAGGACTGTTCCAAACATACCAAACACAACGATTACATATAAAATAAAAGCCATAATAAGACCTCCTGCACTATCTGCAGTTATAGTTTGTTCTATTTCTGGAAGAGTTTGTTTCCATGTCATCACCTCAAAGTCATCTGAAAGAATTTGAGACAAATCATTTACAATTTTATCCTCATCATAATATTGTTTTTTACCAATAATTATATGTGTAGATATTTCATCTGATGAAACATAATTTCTTGCCGATTCTATACTCATAAAAACACCTAACTTATTAAGGTCTGGGTTTTTAAGGTCAATAATTCCTTTAATAGGAAATTTTCCTGCTGCCATCATGCCCCTATACCCCTGGCCATATAAAATTAAGGTGTCGTTTTCAACTACGTCAAAATATTTAGCAATCCCTTTTCCTATAATAACTTCATTTTCTCCTAAATCAAAAGACCCAGATACCATTTTTTTATTCCAATCTGTTATCTTTTGTTCCTCAGTAATATTAATACCATTAATGACTCCACCTTTTGTCTTATCTCCCATAGATATTAGAGAGAAGGTCTGAAGTCTTTGAACAATATTATCTACCCCTTCAACAGATTTTAAATCATCTATGAGAGTTTGATCAACCACCATAGAGTTATCTAAACTTTGATTATCCCAGAAACCATCAGCATGAATTTCAACATAGCCTGCATAAGATTCTACAACTGTTTCAATTAACTTATCATAAAAACCAAATTGGAGCGCTCTCATTAATACAATAAGTAAAAGGGCAGCGAAAATCGAGGAAATAGTAATTAAGCTTCTCTTCTTATTCCTAAAAATATTCCTTAAAGCAATTTTTAGTATCATCTTAAATTTTTCATATAACTAGGTAGAAAATACCTCTGACTAATATCAATATCAAAATTCCATTTAAGTCTTTCTATTATAGTCTTATTCCCTTCTTCATCTAGAGGAACATATTCTATGACTGCTGGCAATTTTTTATTACCAAAATCTTTTATTTGATTGGATGTCATTACACTAACCAGGTCTTCATATTCATCAAAAAATTGTGTTTTTAATTGCATATAATGCTCCTTATCAATCCACATAATAAGTTTACCCCAGACTACAGGCGCATCTTCGTTTGGTATAAGTTGAATTATCCAACAATCATAACCTTCAATATTTTCCTCACCAATTATAGTATTCTTATAATCATCCGAAATAGAAGATCTTTGGACTAGATCGTCATTAGTAAAATCTGTGCCCATCCAATTTTGCATCATCATAGAAGGTGGAAGTTTTATTGTCCTCTCTATTGAAGGGATATAATTCCAAACTTCATTTTCTCTCTTTAAAAAGACAGTACCCTTTTCTTTTACTGGAGTCATTACTACAGAAGAAAAGTAATCTTCTCCAATAGACCACCCTTTCATAGTCATCTCTTTCTTCCACTTAGGTCTCACAATAGTTATAGCCATCTCAACATAAGATGATTTTACTCCTCTTATTTTTTCTTCAGATTTTTTAAGAATACTTGTGGCATCTTGAGAATAAGATGAAATATTAAAAAAAATGAATAAAATGAATAAAAAGTTCCTCATAATACGTATATATATTTACATGAAAGTTATAGTAGCAAAGTATATTTTAATAATAATATCTTCAGTTTTTTATGTAATAGTTGGAATCAAGCATTTCACAGATCCTAATTATTTTTTAGCTATAGTTCCTCCTTTTCTTCCTTACCAACTTGAATTAGTATATGTAAGTGGTTTTTTTGAAATTCTATTTGGCATTATGATTCTAATACCAAAGTATAGGTACCTAGGATCTATTGGATTAATATTATTACTAGTAGCTGTCTTTCCTGCAAATATATATTTAGCTCTTAACGCACAAGCTCAAGAAGCTATAGGTGCAACTCAAGATATTGCGACTTGGAGACTGCCAGTTCAAGGGATATTTATTTGGGTAGCTTATTGGATCAGAAAATAATTATTCTCTTACTATCTCAAAACTTGTAGTATCACTTGCAAAAGCTGAAAATACTCCAAAAGCGTTAATGATATTTGAAGGTGGTTCATTTAATTCAGTTCCGTCTTGAACATCGCTTTCAAATAAACTGTAGTAGTCTTCATTTATTTTGTAAAGTGTAACCTTATATTTTCCATAATTTTTTAAACTCATACAAATCACATTATAATCATCTCCCCTAAGAGGTGCTGACTGTAATGAAAAGTTTGAAAAAAATTGACCGACTTGCCCAGGGATCTCATCACTAAATATTGGATCTTCACCTTCACCCACATACTTAATAGTTAAGTAATGGTATTCTTCGTCAGAATTATTCCATAGGACATTTGTCCTAGCACTTTGAAATAATTTAGATAATTTATTTGGAAGAGCTGGTGAAAGTACTAGGGATGGGATAACAATTTTATAATCTGACATCTTTAAACCTATAGGTTTAGTAGGGACCACTGTCTCTGCAGTTGCTTTTCTATCATCAACATTTACTTCTATTCCATATGTGTTTCCCGATATAATTTCTAAATCATCATCAGTAAAATAATTTCCTTCAATGCTATTATATTCTAAATTATATTCTGAACCATTTCCATATAACTTTACTTTTGCATTTCCTATATATGTGTCTATGCTATCTTCAGAGTTCCATAACTTAGTTTCTTTAATTCTCACATCATCAACTTTCTCACCTTGAAAAAGAAAAGCTTCAACAACAAAATTATCCTCTATAGGTATTTCATTATCACATGAAAATAAAATTATAGTCAAAAGTCCAAGTATCTTCTTCATCTTAAAAGGTTAATTTAAAAGAAATATTAGGAACAATTCCTAAATAAGATTTTGTCTGTCTTACATAAGGTCTCTGGTCAAAACTGTATTCATAATACCATACATTACGATTATTATATAAATTAAAAACAGAGAAGCCAATATCACCCTTTGTCTTTTCATTTATATTAAAAATATGATGGATTGATAGATCAAGTCTATGATAATCTGGAAGCAAAGAGCCATTTTTTGGACCAACACCTATAAAATTAAGATTGGAATCATCTAATAGTGTAATATTATAATTGTAGGATGGCTCAGTAAACGCCTTACCTGATCCATAGACAAAATTTATAGAAAAATTCCACCCATTTAATTCATAATTATTAAATATTTTAAATTCATTCTTTTGAGTATTAGGAGCTGGAAAAGGCTTTCCATAATTTAGCAAAGGGAAAATATTTTCAGCATCTAGATATGTATATGATACCCATCCAGTGTACTTGTCTACTTTTTTTTGAAGTAGAGTCTCAAAACCTTTTACAGTTCCATTTCCATTAAAAAATAATGAATTAAGATTAGTATTTTGAAATCTCAGTGAGAACTCCGTTATGTTTTTGATGTCTTTATAGAAAAATTCAGTATCAATAAGCCAAGAGTTATTTTCATATGATAAACCCGCAATGTAATGGGTAGACTCCCCTACATTTATATCATTATCATCTGAAAGAAGCCAAAAATCTCTAGACCTTGACGTCACATTCTCTCCAACAATTTGTTTTACAAATTGATTATGAATACCATATCCAAGCTTGACTTTTATATTTTTAAAAAATTCATAATCCAACTGAAATCTTGGAGAAAAATAATTTTTATTTGTTAACTCATAACGACTAGCTCTAATTCCAACCTTTAAATTTAAATTTTTAATTGATTTGAGATCATATGAAAGATACCCAGAATAAAGATCAGATGTTTGACGTGTATCAAGAATAGTGAGAGTATCATCTCTAACAAATAAATAATTCACATCGGAATTAGTATACTCAAATCCAAACTCGAACTTATTATTTTTACCTGATATTACCTCACCATCATATCTTGCGGTAAAATCTTGGACAGTATTATCTTGGTCAAGTATAACACTAAGATCAAATATCAAAGAATCATCAGGTATTATTGCCTGTACAAAGTATGAATCATCCTGATAATTATAATACTCAGAAAATGATACATTAAAACTGTTATAAAATCTAGGGTTCCATTGCCTTGACCACTTAAATGAATAACCACTATTCCCCCACCTAGAAATTCTATCTAAGTCTCCATTAATTTCAATCCTATCAATTCCTCCAAAATTAGGGTACTGATATCTTTTAGTATCACTAGTCTCTTTAAGGTCATCTTGCCCCCTATAAAAGCTAAATGTTATCAGATCATCTTTTGTAGGTTTATAAGAAAGCTTAGCATTAAAATCATAAAAATTAAAATTAGGAACCCATGGGTCTAAATTTTCAATATCATCATCTGGATCAAACTGTTCAAATATTTTATCAAAAAAAGATGTCTGCAAAATATCAGTAAATGATCTTCTTCCGGCAGCAAAAAAACTAAATTTTTTAAGAAAAGGAACCTCAATAGATCCTGATGCACTCAAAAGATTAATATTAGCATTTCCCTTAATTTCATTAAAGCTCCCAACCTTTCCTGCTAAATCAATTACACTTGACAGACGTCCTCCATACCTCGAAGGGAAAGCCCCTTTATATAACTCTACACTTTTAATTGCATTCGCATTAAAAGCACTAAAAAATCCAAAGAAATGATCTACATTATATACTTTTATTCCATCTAAAAGTACAAGGTTTTCATGGGGTTTTCCTCCTCTAATATATAATCCAGAACTATTTTCATTAGTAGCACTAACTCCAGGCAATAACTGTAGAGATCTAAAAATATCAACTTCCCCTATCGAAGGCATAAGACTAAGCTGCTGGACAGAAAGTCTATGCTTACTTATTTCTGTACTTGCCTGTAGGAATTTACTAGATTCAGTTGAGACAACTACTTCATTTAATGTTGAGGTAAGGGGTATTAGACTTATCTCTAAATTATTTTCAATATTTTCTTTTGATAATATAATTGAGACTGTTTTATATCCTACATAACTTGCTTTTAAAGTCATGCCTGGAAGAATATCCCCAATTATAGTAAAGAATCCGTTCTCATTTGCACTTGATCCAACTTCAATCTCAGATATATAAACATTTGAATAAGGTAACCTTTCACCTGAACCATCTTCCTCAATATACCCAGATAATGTTACCTGAGAGTAAGATAAGTTTACCATTAAATTTAATAGAATTAAGAAAAAATATTTTTTCATTTCTCTAATTTAGATGACATAAATTTAAGAATCTTTCTTAGTTCTTTTTTTTAAATGTATATGAAAAATTAACGATGAAATTTCTACCAATTTCATCTGCAAAATATCTCATACTATTTAGATAGTTTCTATAACTTGTATTAAGCACATTATTTACATTGATTGATGCTGAGAAATCATTTAGTTTTAATCTCCATGAAAAGTCTAATAAAAAATGCCCATCAGGAGCATCCTTAAAATCAAAAATATTAGTTTCAGGAGTTATATTAACAACTCCGTTAATAAGATCCTCTGGACTTATAGTAATCGGAGCTTGGGATTGTTTAAAAGAATAGCTTGGGGATAGTGAAATCTCTGAAAAATTTATTTTCCAAAAGTTATTCGTTTTCCATATAAGATTATTCTCTATTCTTACTGGAGGTTGGTTTATAAGATTTCCATTATTTTCTAAATTTTTTGACCAGAGATAATTTAGTGTAATAGATGAATTAAATTTTTTGGTAAATTCCTTTTTTACAGTTAAATCTGATCCAACAAATAAAACATCATTCTGATCAAAAATAAAGTATGGCATAGGGCCTCTTACTGTACCATATATTCCAATTGGCCTCTCAAAGACATAGTTTAATATATAATTTGAAAACAAGGTGAGTTTTATTTTATTTTTATCAGATGTGAAATCAAACTCATTAATGAATTTGAGAGATTTTTCTGAAGAAGTGAGACTTTCGCTCATTAAAGTGACTCGATTTGTCCTGACCTTATTATCATCATTATAATAATATCTTAAAAGACCAAATGAGTTTTTAAATCCATGAGATCCAAAACTATACAGTTCAGCCATATTTGGAGTTCTCCAAGCAGATCCTAGATTAGACTTAAATGAGAAATTTTCAGAAAACTCATTTTCATAGCCAAGAGAAAATGTAATATTGGAAAGTGTATGTTCATCTCTGAATATTCTTTGAGATGTTTCTCTTCCTCTAACATTATAATTTTCATTATCTATTCTTACTCCAAATTCAAAAAAGTTTTCACCTAGCTTTAATCCCTCAACCAAATAAAAACTATATCTATTAGTATTGTAATTAGGAATAAATGGAGTTGTTCCTGTACCTGGGTTATTATCATTGTCTTGATTAAAAAAGTGTAAGCCCATTAAACCTTCTACATTTTCTGAAAATGAATGATCCCATTCAAGCATTAGATCAGTTGAAATCAAATCTAAATTAATTATGGGTTTTTCCGCATTTCTTCTAACATCAAACTCTTTTCTTTGGTTTAATTGCCTGCCTATTATCAAAGAAACTTTTTCATTTTCTTTATACCACCAATTTATACTAGCTTTTGCTAAATGATGATTTACTACCTGATTTGGTTCATTAATATCATATGAAAAAGGTCTTATAAATAAAGGGACATCAGAACTTAGAGCCTTAGATATTGCATTTCCGCTATGAAAAATAGAAGATCTAAGCAAAGCAAGATCTAAGTCAACGTAATTATAATAAAGTTTAATATCAAAATTTTTCAGGTGATAATGAAGGCCAAAATTAAAAGCCTTCTCTTCTTTTCCGGAATTGGTAAGAGAATATGAAGGTGCATGCCTGTCACCTATTTTCATGTAATTAACTCCCAAATTAAATCCTAAGTTTTTATAACCATTTCCAGTTTTAATACTAAAATTATTTCCTCTTCCATTTGACTGATAACCAGAGTTAATATTTAGGTAGTAAGGTTGTCGTAATTTCATAGGATCAGGTTCAACAATTATCGCTCCCCCTAATGCTTCGGGACCAAATCGAACGCCAGAAGATCCCTTTATAACTGATATTCTCTCTACTGATGAAATATTAATTTCAGGTGCATGATCATCCCCCCAATTCTGGAAGCCGTGTTTTAGATAATTATTTAGTACTAAAATACGATTTCCGTATAACCCATGAATTACAGGTCTTTCAACATTTGATCCGGTAGAAATAAAAGTAACTCCGTCAATTTCACTAACTATATTTGCTAGAGACAAAGTCCTATCAACCCCCTTGTCATTTAAATTAATTGATTGCTGAGAAATTGTTTGAGTACCTGTTTTTTTTTCTCTTTCATCCGATATAATTACATTTTCTAATTCAACAGATTTCTCGGATAATGAAACAACCCAATAATCAACATCTAATGAAATCAATGTATCCTGATATCCAATTCTTGAAAAAATGAGGCTATCTTCCTCAACGCATAAACCTTCTAATAAAAATTTTCCATTTTCATCTGATATAGAAAATTTATCAGAGGAATTATATAATACTCTATTTCCAAAAACTTGTGGATCGCTAATTGCTCTTACTACAACATCTGATAATGGACTATTAGTTTCATTATCAACAATCTTACCTGAAATTGATCTATCACAAGGGATTTGAGATTGTATATCAAGCGATAAGAATAGAAGTAAATATATTATACAACAAGACTTGATAACAGTATTATATGAATTGTGTTTATGACACATACATATGATGTTGCTAGAAGACCTTATATTATTATTATTAACTGAGCACATAAAAATTAATGATTGACACTCCCTAAAACATTAGAGAATATAAAATAATATATTAAATACTAAGATTAATATTATTGAATATTTAAAAAAACTACTCCCATAGATATGGGAGTAGTATAATAATTTATTGAATATTTAATACAAAAGTTAATTCAAAATCTGTATCACCAGTAGTTGCTGTAGATGTACTTGTTTTTACATCTGGCTGGTGTTGTAATCTAACTGTAAATGATCCTGAACTTAGAGCATCTCCAGCTGTCCAAGATGTAGATAGTCCAACTGGATTTCCGTTATCGTCTTGGTCATTATAGTTTATAGGGTCTGAAGCATTATCAATATTTCCATTTCCAGTAGGGCTTGTAAATGCACCATCTGTGAAACTAAAGAATAATTGGTGTTCAGCATCTTCTTCTTTTATCTCTTCTCCTATATCTTCTCCTGGAGTTTCTAAGTTATTCATAATCTCATATGTTAATGTATATGAAGATCCAGATACTAAATTTATAGCACCAGATACTTGAAGTTCTTGAACTCCTTCACCATCAGGGTCTTGAGCTGTAGCAGTAACAACACTTCCTGAAGCAGGTGTAAAAATTAGTTTTACATCTGTGATAACTTCTTCCTCATTTTCTTCAGCAGGTGTAGCATCATCATCCTCACACGCTGTGAAAATAAAAAGGGTGAGGACGGCATATAATAGGTAATTAAGTTTAAATATATTTTTCATATTTATAAATTTTAAATGTTAAGTAAAGTTTAATAAAAAGGTGACCGAAAAAAATATGGAATTATACTAAGGTCAGGAATATAATTACTAGGAGATTTTTGGTGGCCCCCTAAGTGATAAACTATGATTGAATGATTTAGTGTAATTAACTAGTTCATAATTTATAGAGTAAACATCAAGTCTTTCCTTATTAATAGAAGACTTTATTTGACAGTTAGAATCTGAATTAGAACTAACATTGCTAAACAAACATAATTTACAATCTTCAACGTTTTCATGATTAACTATACCTTTACTATCTGACTCATCATGATGATGGTCTGATACTGAATCTGCTACTAAAAAAGTTATAAATAGTAAAAGGAAAAAAAAGGAGTAAAGTCTCTTCATCATCTAAATTAGAGTCGAATTTAATGAAATTTTACAGTTTAATAAACCTGATATAGGACAATTTTCTTTTGCCTCTTCAGCACACTCTAAAAATTTTTCCTCTGTTATCTCTGATACTTTTGCTTTTAATGTTAAATCTATGGAATCAACGACACCTTCAACGAAGGTTAAAACAGAATTTGTCTCAAGAGTTTCTGGTGAGAAACCATTCTCATTTAGTACAAAACTTAACTTCATATTGAAACAACCAGCATGTGCTGCAGCAATTAATTCCTCAGGGTTAGTACCAAGTGTTCCTTCATCATTTTTAAATCTCATCTTAAAATCATATGGCAGGTTTTTTACTGCCCCACTACCAGTGGTTAATTCTCCAGATCCGTTATCTCCGTCACCTCTCCATACAACATGTGCTTTTCTTTTCATAATTAATAATTTTACGTAAATTAATCAAAAATGATTTTAAATTAAAAATGAAAAATTACTCAAGAAGAAAATTTTTATTTAGTTCTTTAGCAATATCTTCCCTTCCAACATTTCAAAGTGAAATTTTAGCATCAATATTTAAAAAAAATAAAATTGATCTAGCACTTCAAATTTACTCTTTTGCTCCCCTATTATTTCAAAACAAGTTAGATATATTAAAGTTTCCAGAGATGATAAGAGAGAAATACAAAATTAATGGAGCTGAGTACTGGTCAATTGCATTTATGGGAAAAGAAAATGACACTAATTTCATTAAAGATTTAAAGAAAAGATCTCTCGATCAAAATGTTGAAAATCTTATTATTCTAGTTGATAATATAGATATAAATACTATGGAAAATGGACCTAGCTTAGCTTCCTCTAAAAAAAATGAGAGAGAGAAATCTATAGATTTTCATAAAAAATGGATTGATGTAGCCTCTGAAATTGGGTGTCATTCGATAAGAGTAAACCTAAGATCTGATGAATCAAATTCTGATAAAATTTTAGATAATTCTTCTGAAAGTATTTCTAAGTTAATTAACCATAGTAGTAGTCAAGGAGTAAGTATAGTAGTTGAAAATCATGGAGGAATAACTGGAGATGCAGACTGGTTAGTTAGCCTGATGACAAAAATTAATAACAACTATGTTGGAACACTTCCAGATTTTGGTTCATATAACTTCTGTGTGAAGAGAGGTGAACTGAACTTTGAGGGTTTGACAGGTGAATGTGAAAATCAGTATGATAAGTACAAAGGGGTTAAAAAACTTTTACCTTTCGCAAAAGGTATAAGCGCTAAGTCGCATGAATTTAATTCTATGGGAGAGGAAACTTCTACAGATTTTTCTAGGATGATGGATATAATTTCAAGCTCTACTTATGAGGGCTATATAACAATAGAATATGAAGGAGCGATGATGAAAATGTTTGGGGGGAAAGGAGATTATCTTGACCCACATGATGGTGTTCAGGCAACAAAGTCACTGATAAAAAAATATATTTAAAATGAATTGGATTGAATACTTTTATAATATAGCTGAAGAAGTTAAAAAAAAATCTAAAGATAAAAACACTCAAATTGGAGCAGTGATTGTTGGGATAGATAAAGAGATTGTTTCTACTGGATATAATTCATTTCCTAGAGGTATCGATGATGAAAGAGCTGAAAGACAAGAAAAACCTGAAAAATATTTTTGGTTTGAACACGCCGAAAGAAATGCTATTTATAATGCCGCAAGAATAGGAGTATCTACCAAAGGATGTACTATGTATCTGACATGTGGGATTCCTTGTGCTGATTGTGCAAGAGGTATAATTAATGCTGGGATAAGTAAAATATATGTCAAAGAAGGAGGAGGAGCCCATTCTCAGAAATGGTTAGACTCTGGAGAGAGAAGCAAGCAAATGTTTAAAGAAGCTGGAGTAAAAATAGAGTGGTATGATTTTTAGTAAAAAATTACTTCCAGTTTCTATTTACAAAACCTAAAAACATTGGGACATTATCTTGATATTTTTTATAATCTGGATATTTTCTAGAACTAATACCCTCACTAAATACAGCACTATTAAAAAATAAGACTACAAGAAGTATACAACCCACAACTGACCAATTTAATAGGGCACCGTTTGCAGAAGCACTTAAAAAATAAAATGTAATCCAAATTAATTGTTCACAAGTAAAATTGGGATGTCGAGAAAATGACCATAGCCCAGTTGTCACAAAACCTCTTTTGTAGTCACCGTCTAACTTTTCGTTGTTTTCAATTCTTTTATATTTTTCTGT
>CERR01066871.1_pt1 | contig 22294 bp, 26 predicted proteins | sample 530841 | NCBI WGS metagenome assembly CERR01 (sample SAMEA2621021, study PRJEB7988) | marine metagenome | biome: marine biome (ENVO:00000447); feature: surface water layer (ENVO:00002042); material: "saline water (ENVO:00002010), including plankton (ENVO:xxxxxxxx)" | depth 5 m | reverse complement strand
GGGTGTGGTAATTAAGTTCGTCTAACGCCTGAATAAGTTCAGGGGAAAAACTAAAAGATTTAAAATTCATGCTGTATAACCTGCGGCCACATTTATCAAGGGTCGCAAATTATACAGCAAAAATGAGTCAACAGTTAGTTATAACTTAACTAAAGTGCCTTTTAATGCAACGCCAGCGATAATTGTACCAGCACCGCATTCATATTCCGTGCTACTTACAAACTTACGCTTTTTATAATATGATTGTATATTTACAACTGCGTTCATGCCTTCTTTTATGGCACGCTCTTGTAGTGCTTTTAAAGCACTAAGCATGACCCACTCGCACGCTTCACGATCACTTTTATTAAATGCGTTAGTTTTTTTATTAGTGATCACTTCACCGTATTTACTGCTCTCACTACCGTAGCTTTGATCAGCAAAGTAAAGAGGTACATCTAATAGCGCACTTTTGGCTTTACTGGTTTCTAGCAGTGATTGAATAGGATATTTACCTATATCATCACGTGCTTCAACCGCACTCACTGTTAACAAAGATGTAGCTAATAATAAGCTTGTCATTAATTTCATTTTATATTCCTTCTTTTGTATAGAACTTCCATGCAACTCCAAAACCAAACGAGATATTACTATCGTGTTTCACTAAGGGACTACGTTGCTGTTTGCTTTGGGCTAAGTGGTGATATTTAATAAAGCCACCTAGCCAATATTTTTTACTATCTAAATTAAGCCCCAGCGAAATATCGGCGCCCGAATACCCCGACTGAGTATTAAACTTTGAACGTGAATCATGCGTATCTGATGCTGATATACTATAATAATAATTCAAGTAACGACCGTCGGCAAAATTGGCATTTGCTCTTACACTAGTGGTAATTACATAAGTTGGGGCAATAAACACCGGGCTTTCATAGTAGATGCTCGGCCCATAACGCCAACCGACGTTAGTCACTGAGCTAAAATCAGTTGCCATAGCTTTACGGGTGAATAAGCCAATATAAAATTGTTCTGCCGCTTGGGGATCACCTTTAAAGTAATAATTTAGCGAAGGTCCAAGTTCAAACACCCAATCTAAATCATCCATGCCTTCTCGAGCTTGGTTATCTGCGCTGTCAACGGCTAAACTAACTCCAGCAGATATATCTAGGTGTACATTATCAAAATGCCATAAGTAACCAGTAAAGCTATTGCGGTCCACATCTAACTCATCACTTTGATAACGAACATAAGGCACAGGCATTATGTATTGCTCACTTTGATCTGATCCTAGATAGTGGGGGATATCAGCCACAAACACACCACCGCCTATTTCTAATTTAGATGTAGCAAAACTCAATGGGCTAAATAAGCACAAAACTAACACTAACCAAGGCATATTACTCACCTTTAAAGCGTTTAAAAATCAATGAGGTATTAATGCCACCAAATGCAAAGTTATTACTCATTATATAATCGGTATCTATTTCACGGCCATGTTCTGTAATATAATCTAAAGGCGCACACTCATTGTCTACTTCTGTCAAATTAATTGTTGGGGCAAACCAATTATCAGTCATCATATTAATACTAGCCCACGCTTCTATCGCACCACAAGCACCTAAAGTATGACCAAGATAACTTTTTAGTGAACTAATTGGTTTAGCACCTAACGCGTTAAAGGTTGCATGTGTTTCTGCAATGTCACCACGATCTGTTGAAGTACCATGTGCATTAACATAACCAATTTGATCTGCCGATAAGTTTGCATCTTGCAATGCCATTTCAATAGCTATTTGCATGGTATCTGAAGATGGTTGAGTAACATGTTGTCCATCAGAGTTACAGCCAAAACCGACAACCTCAGCTAATATATTTGCCCCTCTAGCTTTAGCATGCTCATACTCTTCAAGTATTAAAGTACCGGCACCTTCTCCTATAACCAAGCCATCACGGTTTTTATCAAATGGGCGAGGCGTATTTTTAGGGGAGTCATTTTTAATACTTGTAGCATACAGCGTATCAAATACAGCTGCTTCGGTAATACAAAGTTCTTCTGCCCCCCCTGCTACCATTATTTTTTGACGACCAAATTTAATTGCCTCATAGGCGTAGCCAATACCCTGCGAGCCAGACGTACATGCCGAACTTGTGGTGATCACTCGTCCTTTTAAGCCAAAAAATACGCCTACATTTACTGGCGCTGTATGTGCCATCATTTGAATATAGCTTGTAGCTGTGACTCCAGACATTGAGCCACTTTCCAACATATTTGCAAATGCGAGAAGCGGCGGTGTCGAGCCGGTGGATGAGCCATATGCTACACCGGTAGAGCCATCTGTAAGACTTTTATGTTCAAGTAAATCAGCTTGCTCAAGCGCACGCTCAGTTGCACGTGTGGACATAAGTGCCACTCGCCCCATTGAGCGTATTTGCTTACGTTTATAATGGTTAGGTTTTTCAAAATGGGTGACAGGGGCAGCTAAGCGCGTATTAAGCCCATCAGCCTTATCCCATTCACGCATTGTTACAACTGCATTTTCACCTTTAATCAAGGCGCTTTTAAATTCATCCCAATCATCGCCCAATGCGGTTATAACCGACATCCCTGTAACAACAACACGTTTCATTAAACCATCCCGCCGTTAACCGAAATAACTTGGCGAGTGATGTAAGCAGCATCATCAGACATTAAAAATGCAACCGTACCAGCCACTTCGTTCACTGTTCCCATACGTTTAAGTGGAATCATTTTCATCATTTCAGTAACCGGAAGCTCATCCGTCATTGCTGTTTCAATTAAACCAGGCGCTACACAATTTACAGTAATTTTTCGCTTAGCTAGTTCCAGCGATAGGGCTTTGGTAGCGCCAATAATACCTGCTTTCGCTGCGCTGTAATTTACTTGCCCTCTGTTGCCCGCAATACCCGACACTGAAGCCATAGTAATAATGCGCCCACCTTTACGAGTTTGTACCATGGGCATAACTGTTGGGTGCACAACATTATAAAAGCCATCTAACCCAGTTCTAATTACGCTATCCCAATCATCGCCCTGCATTGCCGGAAAAGCCATATCGTTGGTAATGCCCGCATTACACACCACACCATAGTAAGCACCATTGTTTGTAATATCTTGCTCAATTTGTTGCTTTGCCGCTGCTCTATCGCATACGTCAAATTGTAGTAGTGTAGTGCTTTGTCCAAGTGCGTGTATTTCTGCACATGTTTGCTGAGCTTGCTCTAAACCAGTTCTGCAATGAACAGTAATGTCATAGCCTTGAGCTGCAAGTTTAAGTGCAATAGCCTTACCTATACCCCGGCTAGAGCCGGTCACTAAAATTCTTTTATTCATTGGTTTTCTCTTATAAATTCCAGCGGTTCTTCTGGCTGAAATACATTTATTTTTGCATCACACAGTATTTTTTTATTTTCACTTATTTGGCATTCAAACACACTTAAACCAGATTCTTCTTGGTAAAGCTTGTGAACATAAATAGTTAAGGTGCTGTTTTTATAAAACATAGTCTGATGTGTTTTATATTTTCGCGTGCCGATCAAAAAGCCAATTTTAACCGCTTCATTAATATCGTTAGCTAATGCTCCAGCATAGGCAGCTATAGACTGGGCCATATATTCAACACCGATATAACTTGGCACTCCCTCAATTTGCTCATTATAAAAAGGGCTTTGGGGTGTAATAGTCACAGAGCAGGTTGCACTTTCATCGCTGTATTCAACTAACTGATCTATTAAGATCATAGGAGCATCATGGGGTACAACCTGCTCTATAGAATAATTATTCATTATGAGTACCTAAAATCAAACTGGCATTATTACCACCAAACGCAAATGAGTTAGATAGACAGTAATTTAATTTAACCGTGCTAGCTTGCTCAATAACGTTAACATCTGCCAGCTTATTTCTGTGTGTGCATTTATTAAAAGGCAAAGTAATATTTCCTCTCCCTCTGAGCAACAGCCAACAAATACCTGCTTCAATTGCACCAGCTGCACCTAAAGTGTGCCCAGTTAAGTACTTACTGGAGCTCAGCGGTGTATTGTTGCCAAACACACTATTAATTGCAAGGGCTTCCATTTCGTCATTTTTAATTGTTGCTGTGCCGTGTGCATTTATATAGTCAATATCACTAGGTAATAAGTCAGCAACGGCCAGAGCTGCTTTCATTGCCGATTTTGCACCATTACCGCTAGGGTCTGGCGCCGAAATGTGATGAGCATCAGAGCTTTCACCACCACCTAAAAACATGACGCCATTTTCTAACGGTGCTTCTTTACTCATGACAAATAACGCAGCACCCTCACCAATATTAATACCATCTCTGTCATCGCAAAAAGGCTTACACATTCCAGTGCTCATTGATGCCAAGGCATTAAATCCATTAATGGTAAGTTTGCAAAGGCTGTCTACGCCACCACAAATTACAACGTCTGCTAAGTCAGCAGTTATTAAAGCTTTTGCGCTAATGAGAGCTTTAGCACTTGAGGTACATGCCGTTGAAATACTATAACAAGGACCTAACGCCCCTACTTTTTCGGCTATGTAATGCGAAGGAGTAGCAAGTTCTTGATCAGCATATAAAAAGTCACTTGGCCACACACCTGAACTGTCGTGTTCAGCTCGAGCTTGTTCGCCATCATGCACCCCAGATGTACTTGTACCTACCACAACAGCAATTCGTGATTTATCAATATGTGAAAAACGCTTAAGTGTTGGGGATATTTGCTCAAGGGCTATATCAATTAGCGTATCAATACGGTGCTTTTGATTTAGAGGAACGCAGTCCACGTGCCCAATATAAAATGGCAAACCCTCTGTGCTTAAATCTTTTGTCTTTAAAAGCTGTGGGGCTTCATTATTTTGTAAGTTATTTAGGCTAATAATTGTATCTTCAACGCCTTTGCCCATTGCACTTACAATGCCTAAATCATTTAACCAAAAAGTCACTAGTTTACCTTCTCAAATGTAATTTGATAATGTCGCTCACTATTATTTAGTACTGTTTTATTATCGCTATAATTTATTGTAATAATCGAGCGGTTATTTTTTACTACACGCCTTTGTGTGGCTATCTGCTTTATAATCGCCCCAGATATTTTCTCATTAAGAAATAATACAGGCCAATGCACTAAGGCAATATCTGCCAATATATAAGCTGGGTCTAAATCAACACCGACTATCATTTTAGTAACATTAGGTGGTTGGTTATTTAGTTTCTCAAGCTTTAAAATAGGTAAACCTTGTGTAGTCATTAACAATAAGTTGATAGTACCCTGCTTGTTTATTTCTAATTGTGCTAATAATGTATGCTCTTTCTCATTGTTTTGAATATCTAAAACATGCTGCCAATTTTGATCAAACATTTGTACAGGCACATGCGAAATATCAAGTGTAGTGGCTGCAGAAATATCAACACGCTCACTGCTTTTATATGTGCTACTACATGCTGTTATGCAAACACACACTAAAGCTATAAAAGTACATTTTAAAAAGTGTCTGATATGAGCCTCAATAACTGGGATTAATTTTGACATAGCTGCGCTAATACATTTAAACGACGCTCACTTTGAGCAACAAATGGATTATTTTTATCCCATGCGTAACCCGCTAAAATAGCACTGATCATTTCACGAACCTGCGAGTTTTGTTCTGAATAAAAAATAACGTCTTGAAATCGGGTATCGTACCAACCTTTAACAAAGGTTTTAAAACAATCAACTCCTGCCTGCAATGGCTCGGCGTAACATTCCTCAAAATCAATCACTTCTCCATTTAAATAATCATCAATAAGGGGGGCAATTAAGTGTGCAGACTTTAAAGCAATAGTCACCCCAGATGAAAACACCGGATCTAAAAATTCACCCGCATTGCCTAGTAAAGCAAAATGCTTTCCATGTAGCGTACATACATTAGCAGAGTAACCACTAATGCTACGCGCTTGTGTTATAGGTACGCGATTAGCTAAAAGTTTTTTTAAGTAAGGGTCTTGCTCTATAAACTGTTTTAAGGTGTCAGCTTCACTACTCTCATTAAAGCGTGTTTGCTTTGCAACAACCCCAATGCTGGACGTGCCATCACTAAAGGGGATGAGCCAATACCAAACATCATTAAATTTAGGGTGAACGGTTATTAAAATTTTATTTCTATCAAACAGCTCGTCAGTAATGCCATCATTAAAGTGACTGAAATAAGCACTACGCACAGGAAAAGTAGAAGGTTTTTCTAAATTTAAAAGCTTTGGTAAAACTCGGCCGAAACCACTCGCATCAAGTACAAACTTAGCCCTTACATCATACGTTTGATTTTTATTATTTTGCACTTGCAGCGTCGCACTAGCAGCTTCATCAGTAAAACCAATAACACTATGCTGATAGCGAATTTCAACGCCTTGATGCTGCGCTCTATCAGCAATCAGCTTATCAAAATCAGCCCGTTTAACTTGAAAAGTAGTACCCGGGCCTAGGCTAAATTTTTCAGTAAAATTTATAGCTGTATTTTGGCCATTACGATGAAACGCAGCACCATCTTTAAATTGAAAGCCAAGCTCATCTGCATGTTCATGTATTGTGTTAACTAGCCCAGCATCAGCTAAATACTCCATACATTGAGGTAATAAGCTTTCGCCAATTGAAAAACGAGGAAATACTTGTTGCTCTAGCACCAGCACTTTCCAGCCTTTTTGTACTAATAAGCTACTTACAAGTGCACCTGAAGGCCCTGCTCCTATAACCACAACATCATACTGCTCAAGGTTGTTCAAATTATTATTCCTTTTGAGACTTTAATACACTTAATGGAGATAAAATATATACGGCTAAAATCCCTACCATAACAGTAAGGCCAAAACTAAAAATGGCGGGGGTATCTGAAAAGGCGAGCATACCAAATACACACATCGAAGAGGTGGCCGACAAGCTAATGGCCAATACATTTACCGCCGTTAAGTTGTTAATTTGGTAAAACACTAAATAATCTATGGCTAGGCCAATAATGAGTAAGCCACCTAGCAGATTAAAAATTGAGATACTGCCTTGCGCTGCATTACATACCCAAAGCATAGTCAATAGGCTGGCACTTAATGTTATCACCTGCACAGTGCCAATCCGAAGGCCAAATTTATAGCTAAATAAAACAAAGCAAATAACAATGGCCACGCCCAATGTAAGCAATAAATACTGGCTGTAGTTTTCAAGTAGGCTACTGATTTGCTCAGGCTTGTTATATATAAACGCATCTTCATAAGCATTAACGCTAGAAGTTAACGCGTGCGTGGATATTCCCGATACAGAAAACCAAGTAACAGCCTTATTAGGCTCAACAAACATTTGTGCATTTAAAAGTGCTGAAAAATGACTATTTGCTAAAGCGTCGTAACTCAAAAGTTCTGTGTTAGCTGACTCAACTTTTATCCCTGTATATTTTTCAGTGATAATTAACACATCGTTTTTAACAGCCCCGTTAAAGAGCGCTAAATTATTTTTTTGCGTGCGCTTACTAGGTAACCAACGCTTAATAGCATTGTGTTTAAGATGTGGGTTAATACGCTTTAAATCATCTATTAGTCGCTCTTGCTTTTGCATTAGTTGTTCAGCATTTGATGCAAATAAAAATACAATGTGGGCATCTAACTGTCCCAATAAAGTTAAATGCTTTTGCTCATTAAGTATTAGTTGCTGTGGGCTTGCATTTAGTAAACGTACATCGTTGTTAAATGAAATGGGTTTAAGATAAAACAAAAACATTAACACCAGCCCCAATACGAGTAAAACCGATTGCTTACAACGGTTAAAGCGCACCATTAAACCTAATAACTGCTGACTTTTAATCAAACTTCGCTCAGAGAGTACAAGCTTAGATTGCCAGATAGGTAATATAATTAATGTGAATAACCAGGCGCTCGCAAGCCCAGCAATTACAAACACTGCTACTTGCGATAAAAGTGAAATTGGCGCACCTAATAAACAGCTATAGCCGAGGCCTGTTGTAATAAAAGATAAAAGCAAAGCTGTTTTTGTGCCTTTACTTAACCCACTACTTTGGTAAAAACTGTTGCCATACGCTAAATCAGTCATCGCATGAAATGCATAATCAATAGCTATACCAATTAGGGTTACAGCAAAAACTAGTGTTAACAAATGAATCGAATTAAACACAAATACCATGGCCGTAGCACCACCAGCCAGTGCACTAAGTACAGTTAAGCTTGCAAGCAAAATGCTACTGACTTGCCTAAATACCCAAAACACCATTAAAAGTAATGCGATTACACTAAGGCCACCAAATAAGCTCATTTCATACTTAGCTTGCTGAGCGTTTTCAGCTGTATGAAAAAGAGCACCTGAATAGCGAATAGTGGTCTGTGGGTACGTATCATTTAAACTTTCAAGCTTATTTTTAATGCTGCTCGCAAGCTTAATAGACTCATCAATTGGGAGGCTATTGTTAGGAATGGTAGCCAATATAACAGCATAATCAGTATGCTTTAAACGGCGCGTTAACCGCTCATTTTTTAAAGAGAATAACTGACTTTGTTTTAAATTATCGCCTATAAATGCAGCAAGACTTAAACTAATATCGGCTTTTAGGGTGGCACTTACAAAAGGGTTTCCTAATTGATTTAATTGAGTAAGGTAAAATGACTCAAACTGTGCTTTATCAACCATACTATTTTTATAATTGTCGCTAAGCAGCGCATGTTGATACGCAGAGAACACTGAAGATAACTGCACAATGCTTGGCAGTTCAAAGCTATTTTTTATATCACGTTTTAACAGCCATGATTTAAGCTCGTCATGTGCTAAGTTTTTACCATCACCAGTAAATGAAAACATAATACGGTTTGCATTTTTTTTAAAAAAGACCTCTTCGCCGTACGCCAATTGAGAATGTGATTTTGGTAATAAACTAAACATATCAGCATTTAATACAGGCTTAGTGATATACAAAGCAGCACAAAGTAAAACAGCTAAAAAACCAAACCATGTAATAAGTACACTAATACGTTTAATCACATCACTTTTCCGAAGGTTACTTACACTTATTAATTATTAGGTGTATTTGCATAAGAAAACTCTATTACTGTGTTGCTACCCGAGTGCTCATTTAAGGTTATACTTTGTACACGCTGGTTATTTTCACAAAGAATAAAATGGCTAAACAGCTGTTTTAATAGCATATCTTTTGGCTTTAATAATAAACAGCCTGTTTGATTTGTTACATCAAACCGCGCATATAAGGCTTTCATATCTAATGCGAGTAAGTCAGTTAATAAGCCTACAAACTGCTCGCTGCCAGGCTGAGGAGTAAGCTCACCCTCTTTATTTTTCACAAATACTTGGCCATTCTCGATTAGTAATGTACTTTGCACTGGTGTTTTTACATACCAAAGCAGCTTTTCCCCTTCAAGTGTAAACTCCCCTTTAGAGATGAATGGTTTAGAGAAACCGGCAAAATGCTTTAATTGCTTAAATTCACCCGAAACTGTCGTAGCAGCTAATAAACTGGCACTAAAAAAAACAAAATAAAGAGCACTAACAAACACACAATTTTTTAAATAATTCATAGCATCATCCAATATTAGCTAAGTATTTTTGCAAGCTTATCAACTATCACCGCTGGTGAGGCAAACTGCATTTCTTTAGTCGATATCTCAACAGCAACTTGAGTGGTAGTCGCTTTAGTAATACGCTTATTCGTTATGGCATCTGTAATTACATAATCAATTTTTAATCGGTTTTCGAACTCTTTTAAATGCGCGGTCACTTTAATTTTTTGGGTAAATATGGCGGATGCCACGTACTTAATTTGCATATCCACTATTGGCCACGCATAACCCGACTCCATCATTTGAGGATAGTCGTAATCAAATAATCGCAGTAACTCACAGCGAGCCACCTCTAAGTAGCGAGGGTAATTACCATGCCATACAACATTCATCGGATCGCAGTCATGAAATGGAATTTCAATTTCCACTTCATGAGTTAGCAAAGCGCCTTTACTATTCATATAAAGCCCAACGTTTTTCTTGAATATAACTAATGGTTTGTCTAAGTACCGCTTCCATTGGCCTATCTTCAGTTAGGTTTTCGAAATAATGAGTTATGTCAGTATACATCGCTTGCATATCTGCAGTTAAACTTGAAAATTCGAGTTCGCCTTGTTTAATACGCAGCCTCACCCCTTGAATACTTGCTAGTAACGTACTTGCAATAACCTGCTCTGTAAGCTGTAAAATACGCAAACAATCACGTGAGGCAATAGTCCCCATACTTACTTTATCTTGATTATGGCACTCAGTAGAGCGAGAAAATACACTTGCAGGCATCGTTAACTTAAGCGCTTCAGCAGTATAGGCACTGGCGCCTATTTGCACGGCTTTAAAGCCATGATTTATGTAACGACGTTCAGCCTCACTGTCTGATAAATTTGATGGTAATCCATTATTAAATTTAGTATCGACCAATGAAGCGATTTGCCTGTCGGCTAAATCTGCCAGATTTGCAATCGCCGTTTTCATACTATCCATTGCCATTGCAATGTGGCCGCCATAAAAATGGCCACCATGAAGTACATGCTCACCCTCGCCATCAATAATGGGGTTATCGTTTGCAGAGTTAAGCTCGTTTTCTATCATCTGCCTAAAAAATGGCAAACTATCTTGCAATACACCAATAACATGTGGTGCACAGCGAATAGAGTACCTATCTTGCAGTCTATCAGCGTTACGAGGATGGTCATGATGGTTTAAATCATCTCGTATCCATTTAGCAACTTGTTGCTGCCCAGGATGAGGCTTAACAGAGAATAAAATTTCATCAAAATGATGACTATTACCTTTAAGAGCAAGGCTAGACAATGCAGTAATCCTACTTGCAAGTTTTGCTAAGTAATTGGCTCTATCAAACGCTAAACAAGCCAGTGCGGTCATCACAGCTGTACCATTCATAACTGCAAGCCCCTCTTTTGGGCGAAGCGTTAAAGGCTTTAAACCAGCCGCTTGCATTACCTGTGCGCTGTTAAGTATTTTATCTTTGTAAAAAACATCACGTTCACCAACCATAGCACCTGCTACATACGACAGTGGGGTTAAATCACCGCTAGCGCCTACCGAACCTTCTTGAGGAATAACAGGTACTATATCAAGGTTTAAATAGTCTTTGAGAAGATTAAGCATTTCCCAGCTTACGCCAGAATAGCCTTGTGAAAGTGATGCTAAGCGCGTAGCTAAAATTGCACGCCCTTGTACTTTATTAAACACATCGCCTAGTCCACAACCATGAAAGCGCGTTAAATGTAATGGTAGCTCATCAACTAAGTTAAGTGGTACAGGAACCGTGACTGAGTCACCATAGCCTGTAGTTACCCCATAAATCACACCATCTTCTTTGAGTAGAGAGTCTAAAAAGCTAAGCGCGCTATCAATTTTTGCGCTAAATTGCTCGCAGCCACTTAATTGCACCTGAGTATTTTGATGTGCAATATTAACAATATCTTCAATAGAAAGTTGTTGGTTTCCAAAAAGCTGTACTTCCTGAGCTGACACTCTACTTCTCCTTTGCATTGCTGCGTTCTACTTGCTGATCGTTTTGCCAAAAATCATAAAAATTAAACCACTGATAAGGATACCGCGCGGCATAAAAGCCTAAACGTGCAGAAAAATCTGTAATTACAGTGGTTAATAGACCTTGCCTTTGTGAGCGGGGTATTTTTAATGTTTGGCTATAATGTTCAAAAATCACATGATACTTTTTTGTTTTTTTATCTTTTAAGCAAAATAAAAAGTAAACGGGGCAATCTAATAATGCAGCTAATATAAAAGGCCCTTGAGAAAAAGATGCTGGCTTACCTAAAAACTCAACACGTGTTGATCGCTCACCCGTTGTAGCGCTTGTTCTATCACCAACAATAACGACTATTTCACCCTGCTCTACTTTATCTTTTAATAAAATAGCTAGATCAGGCCCCATATCGCTCACTTGAATTAAGTTAACCGACACCGCGGGGTTAATTTTTTTAAGCATTTTATTAAATTCAACAGCGTGATGAGTAAATACAAGCACATTAATTTTTTTACTGCTGCGATGCTGGCTCAGTGCTCTACATACCTCAAGGTTACCCAAGTGAGAGCCAATAAAAATGGCCCCTTGCTGTTGCTCATTTAAATCAATAAACAGCTGTTCATTAGTATATTGGATATCCTTTTTTGAAATTCGACCGAGCCAACCATCAATTTTATCAAGGGCGCTATCGGCAAAACTACAAAAATGCATAAGCTGTTGTTTAAAAGTTACTTTACGCTCAACATTATTGTAATTATTAACTTGGACTAAAAACTGCTTAGAAGCCGCGCGTGCAACTTTACCGGTAATAAACAAATAGCAAACAACCGGGAACAAAATAACCCACAGCCCTTTACGACCAAGTACTTTATGGGCAAATAGTAATATTTGTATACCTAAAAAGTTACCTCGCTCTTGCATTTTAGACCAATGTTTAACGGCCATAACGTCTCTTATATTTATGCCATAGTAAAACAGGTGAACGAAGCAGCATGCCAAAAAATAAACGCGTATGTAACCACGAAATACGCACATTATCTTGGAGTGGCTGGAAGTGTGACAAGCCATTTTCTGGGTAAATAACCTGGCTTGGTAAAAAAACAAATGGAACGTTGCGCCAATATAACCTAACCAGTATTTCTGGATCAAAGTCCATACGCTTACCGAGATTAACCTCACTTATAAGCTTATTAGTCACATTTAAAGGGTAGACTCTAAAACCACACATTGAGTCCACAATTTTAAAGCTGAGCGTTTCTATCCATACCCACACATGGGTTAAATAACGTGCTAAGTAACGGTGCTTAGGAACCGATTCATCATACACTGGGCAACAACTAATTAATGCCTGTGGGTGTGTGTTTGAAAGCTCAATCAACTTTTTGATATCTGATAAATTATGTTGCCCATCTGCATCTACTTGTATTGCATGGCTATAACCTTGCTCATACGCGCAGCGCAATCCTGTTTGTACCGCACCGCCTTTGCCTTCATTTTGCTCATGCGATATAAGAGTGAGGTGGGCATATTTTTTCTCAAGAGTAGCAAAAAGAGATTTAGCCTGCACACTACTGGCATCATCAACCATTATTATTGGCAGCGTATACTCAGTTAACGTTGCAAGTACTTCATCAATAACACTTACATGATTAAAATTAGGTATAACAATACAAAAATTATTCATCTGTATCACTTTTAAACACTATACGCCCTGAGGCGTGTTGGCCTTTATCTGATTGATACGAAAAGCCATACTTACCGCCAGGCTTTTCTTCTACAGTTAATTTAATTGTTAGACCAGGGGTAATAACAACCTGAAACTTAAGCACTTCAATATCTTTTACTTCACGTGTAACATTAAAGTATTTTCGCACGGCATTTACGGCCCAATCGAGCTGCACTACACCTGCTAAAATAGGGCCTTGACTAAAGTGACCTTTAAAATAATCTAAACTTGGCGGTATAAAAAGCGTTAGGCAATGACTCTGTGTTGACGATACACAGTTAACAAGTTCAGGCTTTGTGTTAATCAGCTTTGACAAAAAGAGACTCCAATACTTTTAAATTTATTTTAGCTTGCGTGTTGTAGGGTAAATGATTTAGAAAACGCCATTTTTTAGGCGTACAGATCCCTTCAAAACGATTCAATGTATGTGTTTTTAAAAGCGTATTAGTCGCTAACTTTCCATTGGCGTTTAAATATGCTTGTCCTTTATGTGTAAGCACTATAACAGCGCCTAATACTAAACGTTTCCCATTTAGCGTTATTACTTTAGCTTCCTGTACCCACTCACTTTTGCATAAATGTAGCTCTAGTTCGTCAAGGCTTAAGCGTTTTTCTTCAAGCTTTATAATACGGTCAAAACGACCTAGTAATTCAAATCGGCCATTTTTAAATAATGTACCTCGGTCATCTAATAAATAGTTTGTTTGCTCAACTAAAGGCGAATTCAACACTAATCGTTGTTCAGAGGTACTGTGTAATGTGATCCCTAAAAATGGTTGCCAATGACTAACGTTCTCTAAAGACACAACCTGACGATATGCAATTCCGCCAGTTTCGGTGCTGCCAAATACTTGAGTAATGGGTTTATTTAGCTGTTTATTTAAAGTGACAGCGTCTTCATTTTGAAGCGGCCCACCGGATGAGAAAACCCACTGTAAATGTGACTTTTCTTCTATTAAAACGTTATCTTGATGCAGCCGCTTTAGCTGTGCCGGACTGGATATAAACACGGCCTGTGTAATTGTTTTAAGTTTAGTAGCAATATGCTCGGGGTAGTTAAGCAAGTCTGTATCAATTATGTGGTTATTGCTAAGCGGCCATAACACTCTAAATAACAAACCGTAAATATGCTGATGCGAAACACTGGCAATAAATACAGGGTTACGTTTTAAAGCAAACGTACTGTTGAGCGTTTTTATCTCTTTATTAAGCACTCGCCACGATTTAAAAATAGGCTTAGCTTGACCTGAAGAGCCAGAAGTATAAAAAACAAGGTTACCTTCACTCGGCCAAGCAATTTTATTGAACGGTGTGTAGTTAGGTGTCGTTGTTAAATTACCAATATTTTCAAATGGCGTAGTCGCATGCTCGACCAAATCACTATCGCCCAAATAGTAAGGGGTTTGCTCTAAAAGCGCATTGAGTGTTTCGCTTTGACCATTAGGCGGTAAAATTATAGTCCAGCCTTTATGCGCCAATGCAAAAAGGTTTACAGCAAAATCATAGCTACTACTGTTGAAAAGCACTGCCGATGCTTTAGTAGGCGATTGCGGAATTTTAGCCAAAACTTGATTAATATCATTAACAAATTGACGCTCAGATAACGCTGAGCCATTATGATTAAATCGAATATTTATGCTTGCGTTATCTAAAGTATTAAACACCTGCATTCCTTTTTACTTTTTTCCTTACTAACCACTCTATTGCAAATAAAACACCCATAATAATGTATGCAATAAAACCGTTATAAAATGCCCACACATCAAGACTTGTAAACACACTAGTGTATAACGCTATACTGGCGTTAAAAACAAAAAAAACGCACCATATTTTAGTTACATTTTTAGTGTACGAAATAGCTCTTTTATCAAGCTTTGGCTCAGTGATACGCGCAAACGTTTCTATGATACTTGGACCTTTAAAAAGCGAGTAAGCAAAAACAAAAAACATAACAGTATTTACAATAACCGGATAAAGCCGAATACCAAAATCACTGCCCATCGTTTTTGATAAGCCAATAGCTAAAATTCCCAGTAGTGAGGCTGGCTTTATCCATGGCATTTTAGCTAATAAAGGCTTGCTTAACCAAAGCCTTATTATTAACAGTGTTAATAAAATCACAGTGAGTAAATAACTGTTGAAACGTGTCAGCCCTATATAAACAATGAAAGGGTAACAGGTTAAAAAAATCATTATTAACGCTGTTAAAAATGCCTTAAACATGCTTATTTAACGAGCTTTTCTATTTCAGATACAACATCTTGCACAGTGCGAACTTGTTTAAATGCGTCAGGCTCAATTTTCTTACCTGTAATTTCACGTAACTTAACAACTAAATCTACAGCGTCAATACTGTCTAAGTCTAAATCTTCGTACAGGTTAGCTTCTAAAGAGATATCTTCAGCATCTATTTCAAATTCATTTTCTAAAATGCCGTGTAATACATCATAAATTTCAGCAGCGGTTTTCATTATTATTCCTAGTGTGTGTTAATTAAGTACGTGATTGTTCTATAAATTGCGCTAAAGAGTTAACACTCGCAAAATGCGCTTTAGTTTGTTCTGAATTTGCATCAATTTTTACGTCGAATTCTTTTTTGATAGCAAGCCCGAGCTCTAGCGCATCAATGCTATCTAGCCCTAAACCATCTACAAATAAAGGCTCGTCGTCTTTTATATCGGCAGTGGTCATATCTTCAAGATCTAGGCTCGAAATAATCAATTGTTTAATTTGTTGTTTTAATTCACTCATATATAGCTAAGCTCTTTTGTAAAGTATTGTTGTAAGCCTTTCGTAAGCTGGCGGGACTGTATTGCAGGTACGTCGCTTGTATAAATAATATCGCTTTTGAAAGAATGTGGTGCTAGTTGCATAGAAAAATGCGCTTGGTATGGGGCTACTTTGTACCAAGGCGTCCCTTTAGTTAACGTATTAGGTTTCATTTTAATCAATACGGTGGTTATAGGGGCATGACATCTAAGGGCTATATTTGCAGCCCCTCTTTTAAATTTAAGCGAATTATGAGGTACTGAACGTGTTCCCTCAGGAAAAACAATTAAGTTATTCCCTCTTTTTAGTGTTTGCTCGCATTCTTTTAATAATTCTTGCGGGTCTTCATTGCTTATATAACCTGTACTTTTTATCACACCACGCATAAAAGGGTTTTTAAAAAGGTGTGCTTTTACAACGCAATCAACATTTTTAATAACCGATATAAGTACCACAACATCAATAAGTGATGGGTGATTAGCCAAAACAAGCTCGCCTTTCAAATTAGCTAAATGGGCTTTATCTTTAATATGAAAACGGATAGCGCCAGTGTGATGCATTAAAGCGACAAAAAATTTAAAGCTATAATGCACTACCGTACGCGCATTTTCTTTTTGCTTTACAGGACAGCGTTGAAATAAACGTTGAACGGGGAATAGTAGTAAGGCTAAAAATAGCCCACCTAAACCAAATACACTAAAACAAAGGCCAGTGGCTATAATGCGCCAAACAAGGCCTATTACTCTTATTATTGTATTAAGCATAGTGTGTTAACAACCAACCATTAGCACTGGCGCTTTGTTTGTTAAACATTGCTTTAGCAAGCTCTAAACTTAAAGGAGTAGTTGTTTGTTCGCTATTGTTAGTGGCTTGTTTAGTTAAACTAAAATGAGCTTCTTTTTCTGTAGCTAAACGTATAACTAACGCAATAGAATGTGTTATTTGTGCCTCATCAACAAATGTTGTGTACGGCTCTGGGAGTGACTCATCTGTATGCACAAGTAATATATGTGGTTGTTTATACTCAACCAACTTTATATATGCTTCAATCAAAGCGCAAGCAAAGCTATCCTTACCCGCTGCGATAGCGTTCATAGGTTGGGTGTTACCGCTAATAATGCTATACATACCAATCGCAGCGTTGTGCACACTTAAACCAAAGCCTGTCGGAGATAGAGGTTGTTTCTCACCAAGCTCTCCTAATAAATTAGCTGTTTTATGGAAATCGCCATGGCGTGATGAAAAAATAACAGGCATGTTTTCATACCCTTTATCATTTGTAACCTGGTGCGCAGTATGTAAAACCATTTTTACAAATGGTGTCATTCTTCTGCGCTGCATTGCAGGTACCCAACTTAATGTAATTGGTGATGAGTCGTACCAATTTTCAGAGGGGCTTTGTCGCTGTTCAGGCTTAATCCATGTAGCGAGTTGTTCAACAACAAATTTCACAAATAAACGTTATTTAGTAAGTAAGGGGGCGAGAATTTTACCGATATTAGCAATAAAAGTAAAATATTCATTAAATAAATGCCAGCACTTACTAACTGTTCAGCGCTGGCTCATATAACCTAAGAAAGCAAAGCAATATCACTTTGTTTTATACACTTAGCTTTGTTGCCCACAATATCATCAACGTTAAGGTCGTTTATTAAGGCCTCGCCTTGTGCTTGTTGCTCATCGCTCAGTGGCACATACGGTAATCTAAATACGGGATTTACCGCGCCTGTCATCATCATTGCGGTGTTTATTGCAATCGGGTTTGGCTCGCAGAATAGCCAGTTCATTAAAGGTTGTAATGAGGTATTTAACGCATCATTTTTAGTATCCATTAACTGGCGGAACAACCCTGGTATAAGATTAGATGTGACCGATATAACACCGTGTGCATTGTGTGTGTGGCGTGCATCGTGTGCTTCGTCATCGTTACCTGACCAACACGCAATGCCTTGCTGTTCGTAATGGGCAATACGCTCGTTACCACCACATTCTTTTACACCAATTAAATTAGGGTGTTTTGCTAATGGCTCAATAATATCAGGGGTTAAATCTTGCCCTGTGCGCCCTGCTACGTTGTAAATAAACGCAGGGCCTATATCGAGTACACGTTTAAAGTGCTCGTTAACACCGGCAATAGAAGTGCGGCCATAGTATGGGTTAATTTGCAGCGCGGCATGCATACCACTTGCAAAGCCATACTTAGTGGCTTTAATAGCTTCGCGGGTATTATTGCTACCCGTATTCCCTACAATCACGAGCTTATCGCCATATTTATTTGCACTGTGCGCGATAAGCATTAAATGCTCTTCCCAGTTCATTAGCTGGCCTTCGCCGGTTGTACCACCAACCACAATGCCATCTACACCCGCTGCAATTTGTATTTCGACGAGTTCATCGTACTTTGCTAAATCTATTTCACCATTCGCTAAGTATGGGGTTTTAATGGCGGTAATTAAGCTTGCTTGTTTAATTTGTTCTAGGGTGCGCATAAAAATTCATTATTTATAAAACTTGCGCTATTTGTAACATACTTGCACGCATTTTTGCAGGCCTAAGCGAATAATAAACGTAAAATGGCTTGTGTTATTTAGTTTGATAATACAAAATACAAATACTGTACATTTAAACAGTGTTTGTATTTTTAATTTTAAGCGAGCCATTATGCGTTTATCTGACTACTTAGCCACTCATTTTTATAACACCAATGAGCTTTGCCATGCTTTAAATATTGATGCCGAGCAACTAGATACATGGCAGCAGCAAAGTATTTTTCCTAAACCAAGTTATTGTATAAAAAGCCAATTAAGTTGCAGCTCGTACTCTGGTTTGTATGAATGTGAAGAGTACGATGACTATTACCCGCGCGGCTGTGTAAATTGGGGGCAAGGGCTAATAAAACAAAAAATTGAATCCTCAAGCAATGCCTTTAATTACTTTGCGCAGCAGTACACGGCAAGCCTGAGTAAACTTGCCCAGCAAGGTTTTATTTTTAATGAAGAATTATTTGGCTGCGAAATAGACGAGCATTTACAGCAAGTGTGGCAACAGTTTTTATGCAGCAAATACGGCGTACTGACACAAAACGGTTTAATTGACGAAATAGTATGTGTGGATATAGGTCGCTTGCTGGTAGACGATATTACTGAATTGCGCACTAAAGGAAGTTTAAATCAACAAGAGCGTACGCAGCTTCACCCCGCGATGAAATTACTCAATAAAGCATTAGGCCACGGCGCCGATCACGAAAAACAACACACATTACGTGCCCGTTACATAGATGCACTTATTTTAAAGTACGATTTATCGATTAAATAAAATGGCTGAGGTTTTAATACGAGGTGGGTATTTAAAAGACTAAGTAACGCAAATGGCGATGTATGCTTACGCCGCCACTGTATTTTACTCATTAACTAATAAGAGTGCTTTTTACTAGCCGATGGTGTTGTACACATCAACATTACTGCTTGTTACAAGCCCGGTAACTTGGGTACCAAATGCTTTGTAGTGAGGCTCTTGTTTATGAGCTTCAAAGTGTTCTTGCGACGCCCACTGCTCACTTACAAGGTACTCGGTATTGTCTGAGTCTCGTTTAACCGACAACTCGTAACGCAAACAACCCACTTCTTTACGTGAATACTTTTGCAGATTTTCGAGCGCAGTTAAAACAACCTCTGCGTCGATATTTTTGCTCGCTATAGTGGCAATTACCGTTAACATACGGAGTCCTTTTAAAAAAATAAAGGTGCAGCTTTGCTACACCTAATGTTGTTTTGCGTATTTTATTACTGATCCCACTGCGGCGCAAAATCAGGCGTTGCTTGGCGGTCGCCACAATCAAGTCCGTCAATACGAGCAATGTCTTCAGCGTCTAATTTAACATGGTCATTAAAGTTATCTTCTAAGTTTTTACGCTTAGTTGACGATGGAATAGTGGTCATGCCGTTGGCATTAATCCATGCAATAACTACTTGCGCTGGTGATGCCTCATGCTTATTAGCAATATCAATAATAGTTTGATCTTTTAGTACTTTACCAACTACAAATGGCATATACGCTGTAACGTGAATGTCGTGCTGGGCACAAAAAGCGCGTAGCTTAGTATTGGTTAAATACGGATGCACCTCAACTTGGTTAGTAAATATTTCACGCGAATCAAGTGTTTGCATTGCTTCGTTTAAATTGGCAATAGTAAAATTAGATACGCCAATATGTTTTGTTAAACCAAGCTGCTTAGCTTTTAAAAGCTCAGTTAGGTACTCACTCATTGGCTCACCATTTGAAGGCGCAGGCCAATGAATAAGCAGTAGATCAACAGAGTCTACTTGTAATTTTTCAAGTGACTTTTCAACGCTGGCAATAAAGTCAGTTTTGTTAAGCTTGTTGTTCCACACTTTGGTGGTTAAAAATATTTCGCTGCGCGGAATGTTGCTGTCTTTTATGGCTTGGCCTACTTGCTCTTCGTTACCATAAATTTGCGCAGTATCAATATGACGAAACCCCACTTCTAACGCCATTTTTACTGAATTGTAGGCGGTATCGCCTTCTAAACGGAATGTTCCCATGCCTAAATCTGGCATTTCTATTACACGTTGTGTCATGGCTCTATCCTTATAAAATAATCGGTTAAAAATACAAACTGTTTAAAGTTTTACGAAATACACCTTTTACTTCTTTTGTGTTGTCACCTAAAAATTATGACCTCAATACAGGTAATGAGGTCATAAATTTAAGTTTCAACCTTAGCAGAATACTTTATGCTTGTTTCACTTCTCGCTTATCAAGCATGCCACTGTAACGAGTTACTACTAATGCTAGAGCACAAATTGCTGCGCCAATCCAAGCGGTATCTTGAAGTGACATGCCCTCTACTACACTGCCACCAATAATTGAGCCCAGGGCGATACCAATATTAAACGCTGCTATGTTTAAGCCCGATGCGACGTCTACCGCATTAGGAGTATGCTTTTGCGCCTGTTTTACGACATAAAGCTGTAAGCCTGGTACGTTACCAAACGCAAATGCACCCCAAACTAGAATAGTCAGTACGGCCGCTACTTTTGACTCCATCGTAAAAGTAAAAGCCAATAAAATAATTGTCAGCGCGCTAAATATAATACTCAGTGCGCTAATTGGGCCACGTTTATCAGCCAGTTTTCCGCCCCAAATATTACCAATGGCTACCGATACACCGTAAACCAGCATGATTAAACCAATCGCTGAAGGAGCAAAACCTGTTTCTTGCTCTAAAATAGGTGCTAAGTAAGTAAACGCAGTGAACGTGCCGCCGTAACCTAAAATTGTCATTAAATATACGAGTAATAAGCGCGGTTTAACAATAACCTGAAGCTGCTCTTTAAACGTTGCCGGAATAGACTGTTTTAAGTTTTTTGGTACTAAAATAGCGCTGCCAATTAAAGCGATTAAACCCAGTACCGACACCACTAAAAACGTTGCTCGCCAGCCAAAGTGTTGGCCAATCCAAGTGCCTAGTGGCACACCCGTCACTAGCGCTACAGTAAGTCCGGTAAACATAATAGCAATAGCACTGGCTTCTTTATCTTTACTTACTAAGCTTGTGGCAATCATTGAGCCAATTGAGAAAAACACCCCGTGAGCCAAGCCTGTTAAAATACGCGCTAGTATTAATGTTTCGTAACTAGGCGCTTGCCATGCAAGTAAGTTACCTAAAACAAATAAGCCCATTAAGCTTATTAGTACAATTTTACGGTTCCAACGCCCAGTTAGTGCGGTCAGTACTGGTGCACCAATGGCAACCCCTACTGCATATAAACTAACTAGCAAACCCGCTGAAGGTAGGCTTACGCCTAAATCGTTTGCAATAGTAGGCACTAATCCCACTATTACGAACTCGGTTGTTCCTATTGCAAATGCGCTTAAGGTGAGCGCCCACAAAGCCAATGGCATAATTAAATCCTCATTATTAGTTAAGACTTACAGTTTGACTAAAAATGTGTTTGCAAAAAATAGCATTAGTGACAAAATACTTTTGTAATTAATGCAAAAGTAAGGTACTCACGTATGGCTCAGCATGCAAAAACCGAAGACTTAGAAATGTTTTTAACGGTAGTAGATAGCGGAAGTTTTTCAGCAGCAGCTAATTTGCTTGATCAGCAAGTAGCAAAAGTGTCGCGGGCCGTGTCTCGCCTTGAAAACACGTTACAATGTACATTACTAAATAGGACCACTCGCCGATTAGAGCTAACCGAAGAGGGCCATACCTTT
>CERR01109925.1_pt1 | contig 23142 bp, 21 predicted proteins | sample 530841 | NCBI WGS metagenome assembly CERR01 (sample SAMEA2621021, study PRJEB7988) | marine metagenome | biome: marine biome (ENVO:00000447); feature: surface water layer (ENVO:00002042); material: "saline water (ENVO:00002010), including plankton (ENVO:xxxxxxxx)" | depth 5 m | reverse complement strand
TTATAATATCAGATTTATTAATTAAAGATTGTGTATCTGCTACTAGAATTGTTGGGGCACTATCGATAATGATGTAATCATATGTTTTTTTAGCATCGTTTAAAAGAATCTCTATATTTCCATTATTTATTAAGTTTAGTGGATTTGGAGGGAGTGGACCACTTAAGAGAATATCAAGTGGTTGATAATCAAAAGGATTTATTATATTTTTTTTCCATTCTGTTTTATTATCAACTAAAGATTCAACTACACCAGGTGTGTTCTTATCATAATTGATATATTTATGTAGCTGAGGATTCCTTAAATCACAACCAATTAATAAAACTTTTTTACTAACAGAAGAAAAAGCAAGAGCTAGATTGAGAGCATTTAGGGTCTTCCCTTCTCCTTTAATTGAGGAAGTCACCAGAATAACATTTGATTCAGAATCATTTTTTTGAAGATAACGAAGATTTGACATTAACATTCTAAAGGATTCAGAGATAATTGAACGATCATCTGGATTTTTAAAAACTTTTTCATCATCAGCCAATTCAAAAAATGGTATTTCGCCAAGAATATTTAATGAATACTTTTCTAAATCTTCCCTAGAGTGAACTTTATTATCAAATAAAAAGATTAGATATAGAATTGTAAATGGAATTAGCAAACCTAATATAATTGAACCTAAATAAATAATTTTTGTATTAGGATAAATTGGATTATTATTTGATATTGCATACTCTACAACTTTTATACTTGGCTCTGTAACCGCAAAACTAACTTGAGCCTCTTCTCCCTTTTGTAGTAAAAATAAATATAATGCTTCTTTTATTTGCTGATTTCTTTGGATGGATCTAAGATTTTTTTCTTGGGATGGTATACTAGCTACATTACTTTTAATTAGGTTTGCCTTATCGGTTAATTTATTATTTAAAATATTAAGTTGGGTAAGATAATTATTTAATGAAAAAATAATGTTTTCTCTAACTTCTACTAATGAATTATTGAGCTGTTTAACATAAGGATTATTTGGTCCAGCGCTAGTATTTAACTTTTGTTTCTCTAAAAATAAATTATTGTAAGAGCTAACAAGTGAATTAACTTCAATATTTTCAATACCGATATTTGATGGTAATAATTTAAGATCTAAACTTGATAATTCATTTAATAAATTACGAACTAGAAAAATCTGATTTTCATTTGTAAAAAGAGATTCTTCAGATTTTAAGTTTTTTTGAAGAAAAATTGAAGAATTTGAAGCTAAATCAACTAAATTATTTGAAACTTTATATGATTTTTTGTCTAATTCAATAGAATCTAGATCCAAAGAAATAGATATAAACCTTTCATTAACAAAATCAATTGTACGCTTATGTATGAGTTGACGATCTCTAACACCATCATCGTTAAAAACTTTGACAATCTCATTTAGTACATTTCTGGAATATTGAGGATTTGAGTTATTGTAAGTTAAATTAATAATATCACTTTCTTTTCCAACTTGTGAAACAATGATATTTTTTTTTAGTTCCTCTAGCAATGAATAAGAATTTACATAATTTACATTGTAAGAATTTTTAGTCCATTTTATTTTATTAACATTGTAAATATCAAAGGGGAGATCATGCTTTAAGCTACTCGTATTTAATTCATTAAAAACATATTTTTCTTCGGTTTCTAAATTGACAATTTCAAGATTGTTTTCAGCAATCTTCAGACTGAAAGAAAAATTAGAAGTAGTATCGAAAGTGGATTTTATTTCAATTTTAAAAGGATAAGCTAAAGATCGAGATGACATAATCTCTCCAGTTCCTTCAACAAACATATTAAGGTTAAGATTTCTAATAACTTTTAAAAGAATAGGAGAAGATTTAATGATTTCAATTTCATTTTCTAAATTTATCTTAGAATTTGAAAATAAATCTTCAGCAGAAGGCATTTCAAGATTATTCTGTTTTTTATCTAAAATTTGTATTTTGGTACTGGTTGTAAATACTTTTACTGTGTACCTATTAATTATAAAAGCAAAAAATAAAAATACTAAAATTGTTAATAGAAAATATTTCCAAAAAAAGAGATACTTGAAAAATTCTTTAATAAAGTCAAATGAATTCCCATCATTTTTAATGTCATCAAAATTTGAATAATCGTTGTTCATTTTTACTTATTTATTAATAATAAAGTTATACTTAATACTAAAGATGATATTGATGCAATTGAAGCAGGGCTTCCAATAAAACCAGCACTCTTAATTTTACTATAATTAGGTTCAATTATTATTATATCATTACTTTGAATATAGTAATATGGTTTATCAAAAATTTGACTGTCAGTTAATGTAAATTTAAAGGATTTTCTTAAACCATTTTCTTGTCTTATTAATTTAACATCTTTTCTTTTGGCAGTTATCAATAAATCTCCTGCAAAACCTAGGGCTTGAAAAATATTTAACTGATTTTCATAATTAAAATATGTTCCAGGATTTCTGACCTCACCCAAAACAGTAAACTTAGAATTAATTTTATTTATTCTGATATTTGGGTTGGTAAGTTGTCCATCACTGATTAAAACATTTCGCAATTTACTTGCTAATTCATTTGTTGTTAGGCCTACCACATTGATTTCGCCTAAAAAAGGAAAATTGATAGTTGAATCTTTTCTAACTTTATATCCATTTAGTATTAACTGATTGATATCAATATTTTGATTAAGTCTAGAAATATCATTGTAGGGAATAGACACCTCTTCCACGAAAGTTCTTACATCAATTTTGAGTACATCTCCAATTTCAATAAAATTTTTTGTGTAATAATTAGCTTTACTAATATCACCTGCTTTTACATTATTAATATATGTTAATTGATTTTTGTGAGAACAAGAAAAAAACAAAAAAAAACATAGTAAGTATAAAGAAGAATTTCTCATAAGAATTTTAAACAATAACAAAGATATATTAAATAATTAAATGATGGCACATATATCAAATTTTAGAAGAAATTGCATCCAAATATTGAGGAAATATTAATTCCTTTGAAAATTTACTGTCAAATAATTTTATAGATTCTAAAGAATTAATTTTTAGGTTTTCTTTTGATAAAGAAGCAATATATTTAGTTGCTTCAACAACAAAGTTGTTTTTTACAATAATTCCATTATTGGAAATAGTTTCTTTACAGCCAGGCATATTTGTTGTAATAATAGTCATGCCAAAACTTAAAGCTTCTATTACTACTCTTGGAACTCCCTCACGATAGATGCTAGGAAATAATAAAATATCACTACTTAAATATACTTGATGCATATTATCTACATAACTTAAATATTCAACTCCTTGAATATTTTTTATCTCATCTAAATAGCTAATATTTATAGAGTCTGGGTTTTCAAAATCAATATTTCCGGCTATTATCAACTTTATAGTATTATTAAATTTTCTAACATTTTTGTATGTATTAATTGCATGCTCTATCCCTTTTGATTTTAGTAATCTACCAACGTAAAGTAATTTTAAATTTTTAGAATTATCTTTAGGATTAATTAAGGAGCTTGGTTTAGCTATACCACTACCAAATATAACTTTAGATTTGCTTAAACCTAAATCTAATAAATCATCAGGGTTTTGTACAATGATTTTTATTCTTTTTTCTGCTATTTTATAAAAAAAAGAAATGAAAAACTTCATAAATTTATATTTACTGGTATTATAGACAAATGCATAACCTAAACCAGTAATTACTGCTGTTCTATTTTTCTTTTTACCAAAAAATGATGAAAGATAATTTAAAATATTAGAAGTTAATCTAAATGACAAAATTGCATCAACATTTTCCTTATTTTCTATTTCTATAAGATTTTTCACACACTTGATTAATGAGCTTAGTGAAAATTTATTTCTACTAATATTTAAATCATAAATACCAGATTTTGGAGGTGGAGTTGGACAAGTATAAGATACGTTATGCCCCTTACTAATAAAAAAATCAGCTAATGGATACCTAGAATTAACTAAATCTCTATATCCATTTTCAATTATTAAAATTTTCATAATATAATTTGTGCCAATTAATAAATTCTCTTTGTAATTTCATAACTTTTTGAGTTCTATGGGGAATTTAATTTCTTTCTTTTTATATATAATTTTACAATGCTATTAATTGCAGAAAATGTTTGTTCAATATAGTTATAATCAAAGCTTCTTTTGGATAAGAAAAATTTTTTCTTGTACCCCCCGTAATTTAATAAATCATGTTTGTTGGAAATTTTAGGGTTAAGTTGATAATTGGGACTTACTTCCAATATTTTGGGAGTTGATTTTATATTATCATTCTGCCAAGCAACATCAAATGCACCTGTGTAAATATTTAACTTAAGAAATTCATTAGTTAAGAAACTACGCCAGTATTCTGGAAAATTTTCAAAATCTACAGTTGATCCATAACCAGTAGAAGTAGGCTTCCATTTTTTTTCATTATTAATTCTCCAATAATAATTAACAATTTTATCTCCAACAAAAATAACTCTCAAATCTCTTCTCATATTTAATAATTGTTGTACAATAACTTTAGAATTTCTACTAAAATAATCTTCATTTAGAAGATTTCTTAGCTTGATTTTATCAGTAATTTTATGCACACCTTTTGCACTTGCCGAATGTTCTTCCTTAATGAGAAATGGGAATTTTAAATCAGAAGATTCTATTTCTTTTAAACTGTTATATATGTTTGTTTTTGGCGTTGAAATACCTAACTGACTAAACTTATTAGTCATATAAATTTTATTCTCCCATAGTTTAGCCTCTTTTGATGATGGGATAACAAAATTACCTTGATTTTCTAATTGAGAAATCATGAAATAAAAGTTATGAGAATAGTCTTTAAAAGAAAAACTTTCTAGAAAGTATCTAGAGTAATTTAATATTATTGTTTTATTATGATACTTACCGATAGATTGTGAGAGTACAATATTAAATTTTATTTTACTTTCTGAAAGGGAATTAATCCATCCTAAGTCATTAACAATCTTATTTGATATTAAGTATTTAATATTTATTGATGGAATCCATAATATAACCTTAGCATCTTTAAAAGAAAACATTTTAAATGAAGTTTTTAAAAAAAGAAAATATAAGCGAAGTAAATATTTGATTATTTTACTCATTATTATTAATTTTTATAATTTCATTTAAACCAAAGTAATTAATCTTCATTTTTTTTACAGAATCAATCACACTTTTATAAAATATAATTTTGTCATTTTCATGATTATAACTCAAATCGTCGTAATATGCTAAAATCTTTGATTTTTCATTTAAAAAATCTAAATAGAATAATTTATCCTTGGTTTTTTCCACTAAAATCAATGTGAATTTTATATTAGGAAAATCTCTTTTTAATATGTGAAAAGTTTGCATATAAAACTTAATCTTTCGAGCAGAAAGAAAAACAATATCAGACTCAATATATCTCTTATTAACTAGCATTTGCATATTATTAAAAATCGAAATATTCTTGTAAGAAAAAACTCTAGATTTCTTTACAAGCTCAGGCCAAGTATTATAAATTGTATTATCTAAATCAAATACACAAACTTTTTTATTTCTTAATTTAAATTTAAATAATTCATTATATATTAATCTATAAAAAATAAAAATAAATTTATTGACCATTTATTACTTTATCTAGTGAACATAAAATAATCTTATTTTCTTTTTGACTTCTTGCTGCTATTCTAATAAACTCTCCATCCAGTCCAATTTTGTCATCACAATTTCTAACATAAACACCATGTTTAATTAATAATTCCATACTTACAACATCTGCAGTGAGTCCATTTAAGACTTCAATTAAAACAAAGTTTGATTTTGCAGGATATACCTTAATATTTTTAATTTTTTTTATTTCACAAATAAAATTTAAAGTATTTTTAATGTATATTTTTCTAACGCTCTCATATTTTGAATAAAAATCAGGTCTCGTATACAATCTAAAGAAATATTCTGCAATACTATTTAAGTTCCATAAATACCCATTAGAGTTAAGTTCTTCAGTTCGATTTTCAGGCAATATTGCATAACCACATCTTAATCCTGCTACACCAAAGTCTTTAGACATACTTTTTATAATTGAAATATTTCTATAATTTTCTATAAATGGCACAAAAGACTTTAAGTGAAACTCCTTATCTTCATATGCAAAATGAATAAAACTTTCATCAATAATTATATTTTTTAAATGTGTCAATGAACCAACTATGTATTTTATCTTTTCAATATTAATATAACCTCCATCAGGATTATTGGGGTTAATTAACACAACAGAATCTGCCTCACTATTTTTAACAAAATCAATATAATTATCAGGATCAAATTTGAAATTATTCTCTTTCAAAAGTTTATAGTAAATAACCTCTGTTTCTTTTTTCACATACTCGTAATAAGAAGAAAATGTTGGGATATTTATAACTATTTTACGACTAACATAATTATGCAAAATTGCTTGAATCGCTTCAACAGCTCCATTACAAACAAATATTCTGCTAGATTCGACATTAATAGATTCAGACAAAATTTTTGCAATCGCATTATTCTGAGATGGATAAAATTCAACAATTTTATTTATTTTTTTTGTCTCAATCAACTCTTTTGTAAAGTAATCAATAAATAGTTCTGTAGCATAAGGATTACTTAAAAAACATGCGTCAACAATAATTTTAAGCTCTGGTATTTGAGTTTTTATTGATTCGATGCTAGGTTGATGTGATCCAGCTGCTAATTTTAGTTTCCTGTATTTCTCTATCACATTCATATTTTACTTAATTTTTTTTATAAACTTTATTATTTAGTTGCAAGTAAGTTTTTATTATCAAAATAGTTATTAATATAAATATATATACTGTAAAAAATGGAATAAATAAATATTCTATATTAATTAAATAAAGAATTACAAACCCAAAAACAAACCCTTGTACTGATAGTAAATCAGTTAATATATTAATGATATATTTCTTTATTGAAGATTGGCCTTTACTAAAAACATTTGTTATTGATTTATTGCTAATACTACTTTGGTGAAATGCTCTTTGAAATGTGTTTTTTGTAGCCTGTAATAGACTTTGTAAAAACGACAATACTAATCCCAAAAATAAAAATTTAACATCTAAATAATTTATATAGCAAATTATAGATAAATTAATTATATATAGGGGATATAAAATAGAATGAATCATATAATCCATATATGCTCCTTTAACTGAAAAAGATTTATTATATCTAGCTATATCACCATCAGATAAATCAAAAATTAAATGTAATCTAAACAACAAATATGATAATATAAGATAATAAGAAGTGTTTAAAAAAATTATTGATGCCCCAAGAAAACCAACTAAAAAAAATAAAATAGTAACCTGATTTGCATTTAAACCGATCCTATAAAATATATATGAAAAATACTTAGAAAATATTGATGCAAAATACCATGTTATTTCAAACTCCTTTTGGTTATTTCTTTTTGTTTTTTCTTTAAAAATTTTAAAACTATCTTTTTTCATAAATTGATGTAAATTTTTTTAAATTAAAATTATTATTGATTTTTAAAAAGATTCTTAATAACAAAAAAAAATTGGCTTAAAAAACTTACAAGAAAAGTATCAAGCATTTCAAATTTCTCTTGATTATCTATAATAGTATTTATTTTAAATTTTAAATATTTAGTATTCATTATTTAATTAAAACACCAACATATTGAAAGCCTATTTTTTTATTTTTATTATTAAATTCCACTACTATTGGTTTTTTATTTATTTTTTTTGAAAAATCTTTAAATGCTGAATTATCTTCAATATCATCAGAAATTAATATACCACCTTCTCGAAGCTTTTCCCACATCAATGGGTAGGCCCACATTCTCCCTTCATAATATTTATCACTATCATAATGACATAAATCTATTTCCTCAAATGAATCTAGAGCTAAAGGCAATGATTTTTTATCTTCCATTGGAATCAACTTCCATTTATCTTTAAGTTCATCAGAAATTACAACACCAACATATTGTTCATTGTTTAGACCAGGATAAGGCATATCTGTACTAATTAAAAGACTATCTTCTCTGTTTTTTAAAGAAAGTAAAAGTGAAAGGGATGACCATCCGTAAGCTACACCTGTTTCAACTACATTCTTTGCTTTCAAAAATTCACATAAATTATACAAAAAATCTGTATTTGCACTACCACCCATTTTGACAGGACATTTTGTAACTTTTTCGTCAGCAATTTTATATAATTCTGGATATTCATCTCTAAGAATATTAAATTTACTCTTATTTGTAATTTTATACAAAGCTTCAGATGTACTCAAAGCATTATCTTGACACCAAGTTAATATAGCATTGTCTTGATTTTTTATAAAGTATAAATTAATTTTCTTTATAAATAGAGAAAAAAATTGATAATAATATTGTGGCCTGAGTAAAAACCAAATGATTTTTCTTAAAAAAGTCATTATTTAATTTTTTAATCAAAAATACTTAAATTAAAGCATTAAAATATACGTATTTATACTAGTTTAGTTGAGATATAAAAAACTCTTCATATTCAGATATAATTTTATCTATAGAAAAATTTTCTGCAATATTTTTTTTAATAAAATTTTTTTCAAATTCAAAATCTAAGGCTTTTACAAGTATTTCTGAAAACTCTTTATTACTACCATCAACAATAAAACCATTTTTCCCATTCAAAATAATCTCATTAATACCACCCTTAACATTAAATGAAACACATGGCTTTTCTAAATACCCTGCCTCCAATAAAACATTAGGAAATCCTTCAAAAAATGAAGATAAAACATATACTTTTGAAGCAATAATATATTTATAGGGATTATTTTTTAAACCAAGCAAAAAAACATTACTTCTTAAGCCAAGTTTATCAATTTGCTTTTGCAAAAAAATTCTTGATTCTCCATCGCCAAGTATTGCTAAGGTTAGATTTTTATCCTTAATAAAACTAAATGAATTAATTAGCCTTGACAATCCTTTTTGAGGACTTAATGTGGATGCACAAGTTATAAAATCATATTTTATAGACTCAGAATCTGCATTTAAAATCATACTATCAATATAACTTGTATCAATTGGATTATTTATTTTAATCAACTTTTTTTGGGGTAATAAATAATTATCATTTAAATCATTGAGCATATCTTCCGATTGACATACAATTTTATCAAAATTGCAAAATAAATTTCTGTAAAGAAAATCTAGCAACAAAGGATATCTAAAGGTTTTATTTTTAAAACTAACTAAGTTTGATTCTCTAGCTATAAACTTTATTTTTTTTGAAAAAAAAATTTTAAAAAAAATTAAATAAATACTTAAATGAGATTGAAAAGTCATTATGATGTCAGGACGAATTTCACTAACTTTTTTATAAATCATAAAAATTGAGAGCCTAACTTTTTTAAAATTAAGAATATGTATGTTTAAATTTGCCTTATCTAAAGAACCTATAATGTCCTCACCATTTAACAAAATCAAATGAACTTCAAAAAGTTCTCTATTTAGATAATTAAACAAATAACTTACAAATCTTTGTGTACCGCCAGTTTTTAATGATGGTATTATTAAGCATATTTTATTTACACTCATAATGATGAATATTATTTTCTAAGGTAACTTTTGACACATTGAATTTATAAAAATTAGTATTATGCAATACTATAGAATCATTAATTTGCAAAAGATTTACAATGAATTTATATATAAGATTATTAATAAAATAGGAAAAAAATATTTGTGTCCTAATTGTTCTGATTGACTGCATTTCAAATACAAAATTAATTTTCTTCATAATTTTTCGTAAACTGAATTAATCTGTTCTATCTGCAAATTACCTGAAAAAAACTTTTCCACAGTAAATTCAGCATTAGAAATAATTTTCTGTTTTAAATCATCATTATGAATAAAGTCTAGTATAATATTTGATAAATTATCAATATCATTTATATCATAAGTAAAACCATTATAATTATTCTCAACTATGTCAGTAACACCACCCATTTCTGTAGCAAATACTGGATTACCCTGATACATGTTTTCAATAATTGTTCTTCCAAATGGCTCTGGCATTTTAGATGTGTGAATAAAAAGATCGTAATAATTATCAAAAATTATGTCGTGAGATTTATTGCCAAGAAATACAAAAAATGATTCTAAATCATTTTTTTGAATTAAACTATAAATTTCTCTTTTGTAAATCTCATTATCAAAATCACCAAAAATGTAAAATTTAAAATTTGTAAAATTTTTGTTCCTTAACTTAACAGATAAATTTATTAAAACATCTATTCCCTTCCAAGCAATAATTCTACCGACCCATAAAAATTTAAAAAAATCGAGATTAGTTTTATGATTATTATATTTAATATTACTTTCAGAATTAATCCAATTATGTATAATCTTTATTTTATTGCTTTTTAATCTTAACTTATTTTTTAAATCTAAGTATATAGAATTTGAAATAGCTATATAAAAATTAGGATAATCAATGTATTTTTCTAAATAAAAAGGAATATTCTCTTCAAATTTTCTCTGATGCTGAACATATGGAATGTTTAATTTCTTTGAAGCAATAATTGCATTGATATTTGTCAAAAACCTATCATTACCGTGAACAATATTTATATTATTTTTTTTAATCATCTCTAACAAAACATTAACCTTTGATTTTTTTTTCAAAAATGACAAATAATTATAAATAAAATTTTTCTTAAATATTTTAGGTAATTTAGACTTTAACCTAAAGTCTAAATTATGTGAATAATCCAAAGTCTTGCTAGAAAATACTATGACATCATTATCATTGAAGTATTTGATCAAGCTTGGAATAGCATATTCTAAATAAAAATAAATTTCATATTTAGATCTATCAATTTTTTGAATTAATTGAATAATGCTATTTATAGAGCCTCCGTAAGCTCCAGTTGGCATAGGCCTACCTGATTCAATATATAATATTCTAGTTTTCAAAATTTAATTATTCTATTTGATTTCTTAACACTAAATTTTGATGATATAAATAAAATAACAGTAAAAATTAACCAATATGGTTTTTCAATATAATTAACAGATGAGATGTCAGATGCTAAAATTAATAGCAACAAAAAAATTGAATAATCAAGATTAGATTTGTATTTTTTTGATGAGAAATAAATTTTTAATATCAAGAAATGAGAAAAATAATAAGATATAAAACCAAACAATCCTGTAGTTGCAAGTAATTCTAAATAATTATTATGGGAATACGAAGAATTGTTCAAAACTCGAAATTGATCTAAACCAATCCCAAAAAGTGGATTTTCAAGCCAAAATTCAAATGCCTTTGTAATGTAGTTAAACCTTTGACTAATACTAATATCAGTATTTCTGTTAAAAGAAAGTATTGAAAAAACTCTTTCTTTAAGAAAACTATAATTATTTAATTCTTCCAAGGCTATATCAATTATAAATATTGATATGAATAAAACAGCTATAACACGAAAGAAATTTAAATTTTTATATACTCTATATAAATAAAACAAAAAACAAAAAACAACTAATAAAAATCCTTGCCTAGATGCGGTTTTGTAAATAATTTCATAAGCAAAAAGTAACATAAATAAAATTATTATAAATTTAATTATTGAATTAATTTTACTTTTTTGTTTAATATTAAAAATTAAATAAATAAAAAAGGCAATTGCTACAGATAACAAAAATGAATAATGATTTGGATTCATTAGAGAACCAGAATACCTTTTTGATGTTAACATAAAAAAATCGTCGGAGATAAAATATCCGATGTATATATTAACTAATAAACCAATTACTATACCAAAAAACAAAAAATTAAAACTATTTATTGTGATGATTTGATTATATAAAACAACAATAAAACAAAGTATCTTAATAAATAATAATAAAACATTTAACGTACTATCAACTTGATTAGAGATTAAACCTATAAAAGATATTAAAATAAAAAATAAAAAAGGGTAAATTAGTTTAGGAATTACAATCATTTTTTTATTGAAAATATTATCAATAATGAAAATGAAAAATAAAAATGAAGCTACATAAGTTTCAATCCAAGTATATTCTACTCTGTTTACGAACAAAATAAGAGCAAAGCCATAAATAACATGTAATATTTTAATTAAATAATTCAAACTAAAAATTTAGATAATTAATTATTGAATTATAATAATTATTTCTTATTGATTTCCAAGTGTAATTATTTACGGATTCAAATTGTGTGTCAAATTGATAATTTTCATTATTAATAACTTTATGTAGGCTTTCACATATCTCATCATGATTAGAGTGATTAATCATATAACCCCAGCCATCTAACAATAATGGAGCACTATCAACATTTGTTGAAATAACTTTACATCCACAAGCCATTGATTCCAATAATACTTTTGCAAAACCTTCCCAAATTGATGGTAAGATAAAAACTTCACTTTGATTGTAAAGTTCAATTAATTGATCTCTGTTTTTTTGACCTACTAATTCAATTCTGTGATTTAATTTTAAATTTGTTATTTGCTTTGATATTTCTTCAAATAAAATACCTTTTCCAGCAATAATTAATTTGTATTCATTGTCATTATAATTTTTTATATATTTATTAAAACCTTCAATTAAGTACTTTAATCCTTTTTGAGGCTTAAAATTAGCAACTGCCAATATCTGCTTCTTTCTTGTTAAATTATAGTTTTTATAAATATCAGTATCAATTCCATTAAATATCTGGACTACTTTACAATTATGAATAACTTTCAATTTATTAATATATCTTGGGGATATGCTAAAAACCAAATCAATATTAAATGATAAGAATTTATACCATTTTGCATTTTCAATTCTAAAAAAATCTGCACCATGAAAAGTAATAATGTTTTTTTTACCAAGCAATTTTGAAAAAAAAGTCACTATAAGAAACATTGGAGAATGGATATGAACAATATCAACTCTATGTTTAAATATTAAGTATACTGCTGAAAAAGAAAAAGTAATAATTCGATAAAATCTTATTAAATTAAATGATATTTTATTCAACAAAGATCCTTTCTTGGGGTTTTCTTGAGTGTAAAATTTCCTTATATATTTTTTTGTACTTACAGGATCATCAAAAGGGATAGCATCTTTTTTGAACCAAGTTAGATATATAATCTCAAATTTTTGATCATTTGAAAGCTCATAACAATGAAGACCTCTTCCACTTTCTTCAACTGTAGGATAAGAAGCAACTCTTAAAATTTTTTTCATTTTTTTATGTAAAAGTGAACTGGATTTCTAATTGATGTCAAAATGATTTTTAAATATATTTTTTTAAAAATAGATGATTTAAGTATTATATTCTTTAATGAAAATTTAATTTGTTTCATAACATATAGTTTTTTAAAAAATTGTAAAATATTGAAAAATCTTTCTTTTTTATAAATAAAATATCAGAAAAATTAATTTTACTAAAATTATTTTTAAACCATAAAGTTAAATAAACAAACATTGAAAAATAGCTAAATAAAGAAGCTAATGCTGCTCCAACAATATTATAATGTGGAACTAAAATAATCAAAAAAGGGATATTTACACATATCCCTACAAAAGAAACTCGTGAACCAATTATAGGATGTCCAATAGCAGTTGTAAATTTGGTAAGTATCTTAACAGTTGCAAAAAAAAGAGAAGAAATTAATAAAATTATTAGTGGCAAAAATGATTGATGAAACTCTTGCCCATATAAACTAATAATAATTTTTTTGCCAAATAATGAAATAAAAAGAGTTAGAAAAATAAGAAAAAAAACAGTAACTCTATTTGTTAAAAGACATAATTTAAGCGATCTTTTATGATCTTTTTGATTTGACAAATGAGGATATAGAAATACTGCGATAGAATCCGGGATATATAGCAAGAGTTGGGAAAAAAGTACAGATATTGAATAATATCCAATCAAAACTGGATTGAGAATAGCAGCTAAATAAAGTACGTCAAATTTTAAATTAATCTTTTGAAACACTACTCCGATATGCCCTTTAAAACTGAAACTTAGAATTTCCTTTATGAGACTTATCTTAATATTGTAAAAATTTAAATATTTAGTGAAATTAAAAATCACGTATAAATGTGAGGCAAAAGAACAAAAGCAAAAAGAAATAATTAATGTTTTAAAAGTAATTTCGTACTCTAAAAAAAAACAGAATAATAAAAATAAAAAGTAAAAAAATTTTTCAGCAAGAATTGCTCCATTAAATAAAACAGAATTATGACTTGATCTTGAAAATGTTACGGATATCTTAGAAATGACGAAAGTTATAAGTAGTAAATTCGATAATATTAAATAATTTTCCGTATTAATATTTTTATAAAAAAATTTGACATAATCTGACAAAAAATAATTTAAAACTAACATTAGAACTAAAAGAAAAATAGCCAAAAAGAAAAAGGTTGAATAATAATTCTTTAAATCATTACTTTTGTTAGAAAAATAAATTGTTGCTGAACCAATACTTAAAAAGGTTATAGTAGAAAACAAAAGGAAAAATGTAAAATAAATGTTTAAGTTTCCCTGACCTTCAGCTCCAACTAACTTTACAGCAAAAACACTAATTCCAAATGCAATAAAAGCTTGAATTATTTTTGCAACAAATGTTTGGGAAATTCTATTAAATAAACTCAAACTAAGTTAATTTATAATAATAACTAAATGAATAGTAAATAAAAATTAAGGTATATATAATACTATAAATTAAAACAAATATGTCCATAACTTCCAAATAAGAAAAAATTATGAAAAATGGCATAACAAAACCACCAACAGAAATAATATTTTTCATAAAATAGTAAAACAAATTTTTATTTTTCCGATTTAAATGACTTTTAGATTGAGACTTAAAATCTATATTTTCATTAAATTTATATGAGATTAATGTTCTCATTTCTGAAAAATAACCAGCTAAAACACCTAATAAAATAAAATGATAATCTTTTAAAAAAGAAAAATGATCTGTGAAATAAATTAATGATGAATTATCAGAATTATACAATCCAAATCCAATAAAAATCCATGAAAAAGACCAAACAACTATTCCAACTACATCATCAAAATATTTTCCTCTTTTACTTGTCTTTTTAGAATATCTAGCTAAATGACCATCAACACAATCCAACAAATAAGAAAAATTAATTAAACAAGAACCTAATAAGAATTCACCTAAAAAAAACTTATAACAAGAAATTAATCCAATTATTAAAGAAATAAGTGTTATTAAATTTGGTTGAATTTTAATTAAAGAAAATAAATAAGCAAGTATAATTGAAATAGGATTAATTATTAACCACCTCCATATATTTGAATAATTAGAAGCAGATTTTTCCTTTGGATAGGATTCGACAAAGATTTTAAAAGAAGATCTTAAATTCATTAAATTATTATTTAATTTTTTTCATAAAATTAATTTTATTCTCAAAAGGGGATATTGTCGGCCTACCAAGATTTTCTCTAGCACCTTTATTAACTATAACTTCAATTAGATGTGGTCCTACAATACCATTTAAATTATCTAAAGATTCTCTCAAGTCTTTCTGAGATTTAATTTTAATCGAAGATTTATAATTTAAGTTTTTAGCTATTTTGAAAAAATTAACATCAAAACCAATAGTAGGTTGCCCACCAACAGAATCATGAGCACCATTATTAATTAAAATGTGTATGAAGTTTGAAGGAGCGAGATCTCCAACTATTCCTAAAGAACCTAAATGCATCAATGCAGCACCATCACCATCTAAACAAAAAACCCTTTTATTAGATTTTTGAATTGCAATTCCAAGTGCTATTTGATTAGCATGCCCCATTCCACCAACAGTTAAAAAATCATTCTCATGAGATTGATTATTTCGTTTACGATATTCAAAAACTTCTCGTGATGCTTTACCTGTTGTAGAAATTACTATATCATCCGATGAAAGTTGAGAAAGTATTATCTCTATGGCTTTTTCTCTATTCATTTCAAAGATAGTTGTAAGATTAGATTTAATCTTGTATGAATGAAATGTATCTTTTTTAACAATCAATGCGCAAACAGATGAATTGTTTTGTGCATTTAATATTAACGAATCTAAACACGTTTCAGCTTCAACAATATTATCTGGCAATACCTTATAAGGTATTTGCATAGTTTCGAGCAAATCAATGGTGATTTTACCTTGTTTTACGTGCTGTGGCTCATCCTTTACTCCTGGTTCACCACGCCATCCAATTAATAATAATATTGGTATTTTATAAACATCGCTGTCAGCCAAAGATAAAATTGGATTAATAATATTTCCTAATCCAGAATTTTGCATATATACTAAAGGAATTTTACCAGTAGACAAATTATAACCAATTGCAAGGCCAACAGATGAACCTTCACTAGAAGAAATAACATGTTCTTCTTTGTTGGTATTGTCTGTAATATAAGCACAAATATTTCTTAATAAAGAATCAGGTACGCCGGTATAAAAATCAATATTATTCTTTTTTAATAATTTAAAAAAATCTTTACATTCTATCATTTTGTTCCTGGAATTAATTCTAAAATTTCTTTAATAGACATACACAAATCATTAGCTTCAAAAGATCTTTCATTTTTAAGAATAGAGGACGCTACTTTATTCATTGCTGGGTACGAAGATCTTAACATATGATTTGCATAGATAACAATATTCACTCCCCATTTAATAAATTCATGCTCCTTAATGTGATTATATGTTGATGGAACAACTACTATAGGCGTATCTTGATTTGATTTTCTAAAATTTAAACAAAACTCTTTAATGTCATCACCAGTTTTTTCTTTACTATGAATCATAACAGCATCTGCTCCAGCCTTGACATATGAAGAAGCTCTCTCTAACGCATCAGCAACAGTTTTGCCTAATATAAGACTCTCTATTCTTGAAATAATCATAAAATCATCCGTTATTTGTGCATCTTTTCCGGCTTTTATTTTATTACAAAAACTATGTATTTCATCTTGTTTTTGCGGAACATCTGTACCAAAAAGTGAATTCTTTTTCAAACCAATTTTGTCCTCAATAATTACAGCTGAAACTCCTAGCCTTTCAAGAGTTCTCACCGTAAAAGTAAAATGTTCAATTTTTCCTCCAGTATCTCCATCATAAATAATTGGTTTTGTTGTACATTCTAAAGTATCATTTAAACTATGTAATCTTGTTGTTATGTCAACAGCTTCAATATCTGGTTTTCCTCTAGATGTTGAATCTGTTAGACTACTTGACCACATTCCATCAAATTCTTTATTGATATTGTTTACATTTATATTTAAATTTTCAACTATCAAACCAGTTAAACCTGAATGTGATTCTAAAATTCTAACAATAGATTTAGAATCAATTAATCTTCTTAATCTTCTTAATCTTATTTCGGGTGTAGTTCCAATTTTTTTTAATTCATTATTTAATGCTGTTGACGAAATTCCTGAGGTGTAAGGTATATCTATAACTTCTCCTCCCCAATTACTAATTGTAGCAATAACATTTTCTCTTGTTTGTTTTTGTACCCCTTCTTTCCAATCATCACCGTGTAATACATAATCAGGTTTTAGCATTTTAAGATTATTTGTATAATCTAATGTGTCCTGTGGAACAACTTTATGCACGCCTTTTATATTTTCAACAATTACACTTCTTATTGAATAATCTAGAAAGGGTAACCTTTTGTAACTTGCTATAGCTTTATCAGTAAGTACTCCTACAGTTAAATCTCCTAACTCGGATCCTTTTTTTATAATATTTAAATGACCATGATGAATAATATCAGCACTCATTGCAATATATACTTTTTTCATATTATTTATTTAATTATTGAGTTTATTAGTTCTTGTAAATCTATTGGGACAGGATTATTTTTAAGTCTATCTTTATTTACTGAAGATATTATTAAAGAAGATTCATTATATAAATTGACACCTAGATTTGAAAAATCTATTTCAACATCTAAACTTTTAATAAAAGAACTTAAGGTATTATATACATTTTTTTCATCAACACCTAGTATATCATTTATTTCTGATAATGATGAATCATTTAGTATCTTCAATTTTAATAAATTATATTCATAAATTTTTGGTAGAAAAAGTGCAACAGCATGTCCATGACTGATATTGTGTTTAGATGTAAAATAATAAGACAATGCATGACACGAAGTTGTTTTTGCAATATTTATTGCCTTTCCAGCTAAAATTGAAGCATGAAACACTTTAGCATGTGCATCAAAATCATTTTTATTTACAGATTGATATAAATTTTCCCAAATTAATTTTAGCGCCTCTTTTGAAAAAAGTTTAGACTGAGGTGTAGAGTTTTGACTCCAAAAAGATTCAATTGATTGTGAAAATGCATCTAATCCTGAAATTGCTTTTTGACTTTTTGACATAGAAAATGAAAAATTTGGATCAATTATTTTTTCATCAGGTAATATTGATTCATGTTGAATTGAAAATTTTTCACCATTAATATACAATACTGCAAATTTTGTAGATTCTGATCCTGATCCAGCAGTAGTTGGGATTACCATCAATGGAGTTTTTCTCTTCTTTATTAAATTAACATCAAAATTAGAAAGATTTTCTTCATTATAAAAGGACACTAATTTACCCATATCAATTACACTTCCTCCGCCAACAGCGATAATAGAATCACAACTATGCTTTTTGAAAAAATTAATAGATTTTATTAAATCTTCTAGCTTAGGATTCTCAGAAAATTCATAAAATCTAAATACAGAAACATCCTTTTTTTCAAACTTAAAAAGTTTAAAAGCACCAGATGAATAAAAGGAATTCCTTCCTGTAAATAACATAATTTTACTACAATTATAATTTTTTATAAAACCATCTAATTTTTCTATATTCTTGCTCTGCATTATAATGATAATTCTATTTTATATTTTTCTATCCATTTTTTCAAGTTTCCTTTTGGCTTCCAGCCTAAGATTTTTAGTGCTTTGGAATTATCAGCTAATGTTTCAAATGGTTCTAAAACATCTTTACCTTTTATTTTTTCACCATTAAACATACTAGCTACCTCATTAATAGAATAATTTTTCCCATTTCCAATATTAAACACTTCTCCATTTAGTTTCATGCTATAATTTGCAGCTAAAATATTTGCAGCAACAACATCTCCAACATACGTAAAATCTCTTCTTTGATTTCCATCATTGTTAATTGTCATAGGTTCTTTGTTTAATAATTGTTTTGCAAAAATTCCAAGTACAAGACAGTATGCTCCTTCTAATAACATTCTCTCTCCATAAACATTAAAATATCTTAAAGAAACAGTGTCTAAACCATACACTTTTGAAAAAACACTACAATATTGCTCGCCAATAAACTTTTGCAAACCATATGGTGATAAAGGATTAGTGTCATGATCTTCCGAGGTTGGAAATTCAGAAGCATTTCCATAAGCTGAACTACTGGCACTATAAACAAATCTTTTAACTTTTAAAAAATTAGCTAAACATAACATATTTAGAGTACCATCAACATTAGCTTTATTAAAGGAAATAGGATCATCAATTGAGGGCTGAACTCTGGCTTTTGCTGCTGTGTGAAATACATATTCAACATCTGATAATTCCTTAATAATTCTATTATAATTATTTGAATTTGGTCTTAAATCTGAAATATCAATTTTTATGAACTTTGCTTTTGAATTAATATTTTCAATTTTTCCTGTAGATAAATCATCTAAAACAATTACCTCGGCGCCATAATCTATTAATTTATCTACTAAATTGGAACCAATAAATCCTGCTCCTCCTGTTACAATTACTTTTTTCATCTTTATTTTTAATTACAATTTTCCATCTGAAAAACTATCTAAAACTCCTTTAACATCATATATAACACTTTTCTTCTTTTTAAATTTTTGTAAATCAATATTTAAAAATTCATTATGAGAAACAGCTAATACAATGGCATCAAACTTTTCTATTGGAATTTCATTATAACATTTTAAAGAATACTCAGAAAAAACTTCTTTAATATCAACCCAAGGATCACAAATAGTAAGATTAACACAATACTCTTTTAGATTATTAATAACATCTATAACTTTACTATTCCTCATATCAGGAAAATTCTCTTTAAATGTTATACCTAAAATTAAAACATTTGAATTTTTTACTTGTATATCATTTTTCAGCATTAGTTTAACGACCCGATCAGCTACATAAGAGCCCATTGAATCATTTAATCTTCTACCTGCTAAAATTATTTCAGGATGATAACCAACTTCTTGAGCTTTTTGAGCAAGATAATAAGGATCGACACCAATACAATGACCTCCAACTAAACCAGGTTTAAAAGGGATAAAATTCCATTTTGTTGCTGCAGCTTTTAAAACAGAATTTGTATCAATATCCAAAAGATTAAAAATCTTAGCTAACTCATTTACGAAAGCAATATTAATATCTCTTTGAGAATTTTCTATGACCTTAGCTGCCTCTGCAACTTTTATAGATTGAGCCAAATAAGTACCTGCAGTAATTACAGATTTATATAATTCATCTATTTTTTTTGCTGATTGTTTATTTGATCCTGAGGTTACCTTTAATATTTTCGTTAAAGTTCGTTCCTTATCGCCAGGATTAATTCTCTCTGGAGAATACCCAACAAAAAAATCTTTATTCAACTTTAAATTACTTCCTTTCTCTAAAACAGGAATACAATCTTCTTCTGTAGCTCCTGGATAAACCGTTGATTCATAAATTACAATATCTTCTTTTTTTAATACCTTAGCTACAGTTTCACTTGCTTTAAAAAGTGGAGTTAAATTTGGTCTATTGTTTTTATCAACAGGTGTAGGTACTGTAATGATGTAATAATTACAATCTTTTATTTTATCTAACTGATTTGTACAAAATAGCCCATTGATAGGAGAATCTTGAGTAATTAGTACAGATTGTAATGTTTTTTTATCTAACTCCAAAGTAGAATCAAATCCAGACATTAATTCAGAAATTCTATTTGTATTTATATCAAATCCTACCACTGAATACTTAGTTGCAAATAGCCTTGCCAATGGCAAACCCACATATCCTAAACCAATTATTGCTAATTTATCTCTTTTCATGTTTTATAAATTTCCAAAATAGCTATCAATAGCTACTTTGAGATCTTTTTTTACTATTTTCAGACTTGTATGAAATCTAAATAATCTAGCCGCACCAATAACTAATATTTTTATTTACTTTTTTTCCTATTTGGAAATATTCATATAATTATTTTTTTATAATATAACAAATCTGAATCAATATAGCCAACATCTGCGGTAACTAATATTTTTTTCTTATTATTTAGCAAAGATAATTCTAAATCTAAAAATTTATGTAAGTATTAACACCTAGACTAGCACTAATTTTTAATTTAAAAATGTTAATAAAAAACTCCACAAAAATCTAACACTATTTTCTCGCTAGAATGCTGTAGATTTTTAAACTGCTTGTGAGCAACCAAAAAAACAATAATATCTGCTTTTTTATAAGCTTCTTCAAAATCAGTTAACTTGTAAATAGAATGGGATTCTATATTAGGTTCGACTATAAAAAATTCTTCATCATTAGAATTCTGTAAAACTTGTTGGGTTATATATTTCGCAGGCGATTCTCTTAAGTCATCAATATTAGGTTTAAAAGCTAAGCCCATTAATGCGATTTTAGGCTTGCTTTTATTTTTTAATTCAAATTGTAACTTTTCTTTTTGAATTTTTTCAGCACACCATAATGATTTATAGTTATTAACTTCTCTTGCTTTACCAATCATTTTAGATTCTTGTGGGTAATCAGAAATAATAAAGTAAGGATCAACCGCTATACAATGCCCACCAACACCACATCCAGGTTGTAAAATATTTACTCTAGGATGTTTGTTAGCTAGATTTATTAAATCCCAAACATTAACTCCTGCTTTATCACAAATTAATGACAACTCATTTGCAAATGCTATTTGCACATCTCTTGATGAGTTTTCTACCAACTTACACATTTCAGCTGTACGTGCATTTGTTGGGTGTAATTCACCTTTAACATACTTACGATAAAATGATATTGCTTTTTGGGTTGAGGCCTCATCTATACCTCCAATAACACGATCATTGTATACTAACTCATACATTACATTTCCTGGTAAAACTCTTTCAGGACAATATGCAATATACATCTCTCCTTTTAGCTCTGGTCTAAATTGAAAAATTAAATCCTGTATTTTCTCAGTTGTTCCAATTGGTGATGTAGATTCAATTATATATAAATCTCCTTTTTTTAATAGAGGTAAAATTGCTCTAGTTGCTGACTCAACATAAGATATATCAGGCTCATGATTTCCCTTAAATGGAGTAGGAACAACAATTAAAAAAATATCTGCAGCAACTGCTGTAGTTGATGCTTTGAAGAAACCATCATTTACTGCTTTTGAAACAATTACATCCAAATCTGGCTCAACAATATGAATTTTTCCGTCATTAACAGTATCTACAACTTTTTGATCAATATCTACACCTAATACATGAGTTGATTTTGAGGCTATTAATGCAGATGTTGGCAAACCAATATACCCTAAACCTACTGTAACCACTTCTGGATTCATTATTTTATTTTTTTAATAAATTCTACTATTCTTTTTGATGCTAATCCATCACCATATGGATTATGTAGCTTTGACATTTTTTCAAAGTTTTCATTATTTTTTAGCAAGTTCAATGTCTTAGACACAATCAGATTCTCATCTGTACCTACCAATAAAACCGTACCCGCATCCACAGCTTCTGGCCTTTCAGTAGTATCCCTCATGACTAAAACAGGCTTTCCTAAACTTGGGGCTTCCTCTTGAACACCTCCACTATCAGTAATAATAATTTTAGATCGATTCATGAACCAAATAAAATCTTGATAAGCCAAAGGATCTATTAAAATTATATTTTTAACACTTGACAGAATTCTATTTACAGGCTCTTGTACTTTTGGATTTAAATGAACAGGATAAATAATGAGACGATTTATATCATCTTCAGCAATTTTTTTTAAAGCTTTACAGATTCTTTCAAATCC
>CERR01000941.1_pt1 | contig 23772 bp, 20 predicted proteins | sample 530841 | NCBI WGS metagenome assembly CERR01 (sample SAMEA2621021, study PRJEB7988) | marine metagenome | biome: marine biome (ENVO:00000447); feature: surface water layer (ENVO:00002042); material: "saline water (ENVO:00002010), including plankton (ENVO:xxxxxxxx)" | depth 5 m | reverse complement strand
GGCTAGTGTTATGATGCATGCTGGTGGAGGAGAATTTACTCAACCTTATATGAGTGATAATGTTGGTGGGCTATTAGTTGGTGGACAGCCTTTTGGAGGTCCAAGACTTTATTTTGATGGTGCAGGACCTGCGCCAGTTCCTGGTTCTACAACTACGGAAGCTACAAATGTAATGCCTGGACCATATTCTAACATGGCTGCCCCTGGAGTTAATGCTGTTCATATGCTAGCTCCTGGATACGGAAGTATGGCTGCACTAATGCAAGGAATGGCTAATCCTTATTATGTAAGAATGGCTTCTAGTGATGGAGCTTCTATTATTACAGATGCATTAGCACAAGCACCTACATTTGTTACAATACTTTCTGGATTTAGCGATGCGCTTGCTAGTGCAACTGATGGTGCAACAAGTGTTGCTATGGGAACTCAAGGAGACTTCCAATTTGCATTTGGAACAACTATGGGAACATTAAGTCAATTAGTTCCTTATGGAGTTGTGAGTAATATTCCTGATGTAACAAATAATGCATTCTTTAATACAGTTGGACATGATGTGGTGCCTCTTGATGCTGCTACTGCTGCGTTGTTAAATGGAGGATTTGCACAATATAATGGTGCATTAGCATTGGTTGCAAGTTTTGGTTTTATGACAGAATCTGAAGCTGCCGCTAGAACAATTAATTTTGTTGAAGGGATGAATGCGGTAGTGATTGATGATGGTGACCTAACAACAATAGATTTAACTCCATTAGGCATACCATTGGTATTGCCAAATATGAGACATGCAACAGCAGATGACAAGATTCTTCTGTCAACAGCTGCAATAATTGGAACGACTGTTGGAGGAAATCCAACACTAATAAATGGGTTAAGTGTTCCATTAGATGACACAAGAGTGCTAACAGCAAATGAAGTTGCTGAAATTCAGTCAACAATAGCTGGATACAATGGTACAATAAATGGACTAGCTAGTCAAAGTGGTTGGGCAATGTTTGATGCTTATTCATTCTTTGAAGAACTTAACAGTGTTGGTATAAGTTCAGGAGATTTTCATATGACAGCAGATTTAGTAATGGGTGGTTTTTACTCATTAGACGGGATTCACCCTACTGCTAGAGGTAATGCAGTTCTTGCCAATGCAATCATGGAAGCAATTGATGCACATTATGGATCAAATCTTTCTGATGCTGCAGTAGATGCTGGAGATTATCCAACAAATTATCCTCCAAATATGTAGTAGGATAATAAGTAAACTGAAAACTAAAAAAAGCCTGGATAAACATTCAGGCTTTTTTTTATTCACAAAAGGCTGATTTTTTTTAAAAAAAAATTGTCTTTCTTTTATAAAAAATTATCTTTGCATGGTCATTCTTTTTTAACTTTTTAAACACAAAAACCCAATATGATTTCAGGTAAAATTTCACAAATAGTCGGCCCAGTAATTGATGTTGAATTTGATTCAGATAAAGGTCTTCCAAAAATTTATGATTCATTAGAAATTGAAAAGCCTGATGGCTCACTATTAGTGCTTGAAGTACAATCTCATATTGGAGAAAGCATTGTTAGAACTATTGCAATGGATTCTTCAGATGGGGTTAGTAGAGGAGCTATAGCAAAGGCTACTGGCAATCCAATTAAAATGCCGGTTGGTAAAGAAATTAACGGCAGATTATTTAATGTTATTGGAGATTCAATTGATGGAATTGGAGATTTGCCTAAAACAGGGAATGATGGTCTAGCCATTCATAGGGAAGCTCCAAAATTTGAAGACCTATCAACATCTACAGAAGTACTTTTCACTGGTATTAAAGTGATAGATCTTATTGAGCCATATGCAAAAGGAGGTAAAATTGGATTATTTGGTGGTGCCGGTGTTGGGAAAACCGTACTAATACAAGAGCTAATTAATAATATTGCGAAAGGCCATGGAGGTCTTTCTGTATTTGCTGGAGTTGGTGAAAGAACTAGAGAAGGAAATGATCTGCTTCGTGAAATGTTAGAATCTGGAATTATTACCTATGGAAAAGATTTTATGAAATCAATGGAAGAAGGAGGATGGGATCTTAGTAAGGTTGATAAAAAAGCTTTAAAAGATTCCAAAGCAACCTTTGTTTTTGGACAAATGAATGAACCTCCTGGAGCTAGAGCAAGAGTTGCTCTTTCTGGATTAACAGTAGCTGAATATTTCCGTGATGGTGCTGGAGATGGTCAAGGTAAAGATGTATTATTTTTTGTAGATAATATATTTAGATTTACTCAAGCTGGATCTGAAGTTTCTGCATTACTAGGGAGAATGCCTTCAGCAGTTGGATATCAGCCTACATTAGCAACAGAAATGGGGACAATGCAAGAAAGGATAACTTCTACTAAAAAAGGATCTATCACTTCTGTTCAAGCAGTTTATGTTCCTGCAGATGATCTTACAGATCCTGCACCTGCAACTACGTTTGCCCACCTAGATGCTACTACAGTATTATCTAGAAAAATTGCTGAGCTTGGAATTTATCCAGCCGTTGATCCTTTAGATTCAACATCAAGAATTTTAACTTCAGAAATACTTGGAGAAGAACATTATGATTGTGCTCAAAAAGTAAAAGAGCTTTTACAACGATATAAAGAACTTCAAGATATAATAGCAATTTTAGGAATGGAAGAGCTTTCTGAAGATGATAAAATGGCTGTTGGTAGAGCAAGAAGAGTACAAAGATTCTTGTCTCAGCCTTTCCATGTTGCAGAACAATTTACAGGGACCCCAGGAGTATTAGTAGATATTAAAGATACCATTAAAGGCTTTAACATGATAATGGATGGAGAGCTAGATCATTTACCTGAAGCTGCATTTAATTTGAAAGGGACTATTGAAGAAGCTATAGAAGCTGGAGAGAAAATGTTAGCTGAAGTATAAATTCTAATAAATCTTTTTGATTATGTTTTTAGAAATCATTTCACCAGAAAAAATAATATATAGTGGAGAAGTGACCTCTGTTGCTGTTCCTGGAGTTCAAGGTGAATTTGAAATGCTGAATAATCACGCTGCCATTGTATCAACTCTTAAAAAAGGGCATATTAAAATTTATGGAGACATTAAGCTAGATGAATCGATAAAAGAAATGTTTGAAAAGGGCCCTGATAGAGGATTCTTCCTTCCAATAAACTCAGGCACAGTAGAATTAAAAGAAAATAAAATAACAGCACTGGTAGAATAATTTTCTATACTTTTTTTATAACATTAGTTACAATACCCCATATTATAAGCTGGCTTTCTTCGTTAACCTCAATTGGTTTGTAGCTTGGATTTTCTGGTTGAAGCCATACTCTGCTCTTTTCTACCTTCAATCTCTTTACTGTAAATTCACCATCAATTAAACAAACAGCAATTTTATTATTACCAGGCTCAAGGCTTCTGTCAATTACTAAAAGATCATTGTCATCAAGGCCAGCATCTACCATGGATTGTCCATTTACTCTAGCAAAAAATGTAGCTTCCTTATTCTTAATTAACTCCCTATCTAAGCTAATTCTATCCTGTTTAAAATCATCAGCTGGTGAAGGGAATCCTGCTGATATTCCCGAACTAATTAAAATAGCCTCTAAAGTTGACTCACTCTCAGGAATAAAAAATTTTAAATTATTTTTTTTCAATATAGATTATATTACATTAATGATGTCTTCTAGCCTGGTGGTATATTGTGGAGATAAAAAATTTTGTTGCATCTTCCATTTTATTTTCAAATCCTGATTCCCAAATTTTACCTTGTCAGTATACTTAAAATTAATATTATCAATGGCATTCATTAAATTATGATGACGAGGATCTTCTTGATCAAACATATTAAGTTGACAATTATTAATTTGTGATAACCCTGAAACAATAATTCCTGCTTTTTTATATTCAATGCCATTTATAAATATTTGATCTATTGCATGCATTGCCTGACTGTTTAATACAAGTGAAGAATTTGTTGAATAAGGCAGTGATACTATTTTTATTGCAGAATGTTGTTTTAAATTCTTTCTGAAAAAATTACTTCGCAAAATTATAATCATAATATTACAAACAGATCCTTGTTTTCTTAACTTCTCAGCACAAGCAACTACAAATGTTGCTGCTCTCTCCTTGATGTGTTTAAGCTCCTTCAAAGGTTTTTCAAAAGTCCTAGTTGTTGCAATTGATTTTTTATTTTTTCTAAAATCTAATTTAAGAACAGACTCGCCTATAAGCTCCTGCTGAAGCCTAGATTCAACTACAGAGAAATTAGATCTAATCCATGCCTTTGGCAATACGGTAAAATCATATGCACTATAGCAGGCCTTATCCTCTAATCTTTTGCTAAGCCTTCTGCCAATTCCCCAAATATCATTTACGCTAGAATGTTTCAAGGATTTTATTCTTTTTAATTCACTATTTATTATATAAACATCCTTAGTTTCTATAGCATATCTGCGAGCTAATTTGTTTGCAATTTTTGATAATGCTTTAGTAGGTGCTATTCCAATAGATGTTGGAATACCAGTCCATCTAAAAATAGTTTGTCTAATTTGTAATGCATAGCTGTACATATCATAATTTTCAAATCCATGAAAACTTAAAAATGCCTCATCAATACTATAAAGCTCAATATCTATTACAAATCTTTTTAAAATTGACATAATACGATGACTCATGTCTGCATAAAGTGGGTAATTGGATGACAGCACCTCTACTCCATGATCATCCAAAACAGACCTATATTTAAATACAGGTGCTCCCATGGGTATTCCTAATCGTTTAACTTCATCACATCTAGAAATAATACAACCATCATTGTTTGATAGTACAACGACTGGTTTATCAATAAGTTTAGGATTAAAAACACGCTCACAAGAAACATAAAAGTTATTACAATCTATAAGAGCAAACATATAGTAAATATACATTTTTAGCGGAATAAATTTATGATAGGATTATTAATAATTTTATAAAAAAACATTATATCAAATAAATACATTTAGCTACCTTTATTTTGAAATATTTTGACAATGAATAAAAGGAATTTTTTAATCCTATTCGCAGTGTTTTTCCTGCAAAAAATAACCGCGCAAACAATTGAGGATGGAAAAGAAATCAGCTTAGAAACAATAGAAATTATTTCATCACCTAGAATTGAATTACCTTTTTCTGAAAATTCTAGAACTATTCATGTTATTACAAAAGAGGAAATTAAAAATAGCCCTGCTGCAAACGTGAGTGAACTATTGCAGCAAGTAGCAGGAATAGATATTAGGCGTAGAGGAGTATCAGGGATACAAGCAGATTTATATATAAGAGGCGGAACATTTGATCAAACATTGTTATTAATAGATGGATTTAAAGTTGAAGACCCTCAAACTGGACATCACACAATGAATATGGCAATCCCAATAGATGTAATAGAGAGAATAGAAATTATAAAGGGGGCAGCAGCAAGAATATATGGACAGAACGCATTTACTGGAGCTGTCAATATAGTAACTAAAAAAGTTACACAAAATCAAAGATCTAGAAAAATTGGAGCAGGATCATTTGAGCAAAGGAATGCCTCATTAACAATTCAACAATCCTCTGAAAAATCATCATTTATAACTCACTACTCAAGACAATCTTCAGATGGCTATAGGTATAATACTGACTTTAATAATAATAACAATTTTATAAAAGGTAGTTTCCAAATTAAAAACTTGCCAGTTAATATGATTGCTTCTTTTAATGAGCGAAAATTTGGGGCTAATGGATTCTATGCAAGCCCTGAAGCAGTTGACCAGTATGAGGAGACCCAGGCTAGTTTATTAGGCGCTAGCACAGAAATTAGAAATGAATCTCTAGTAATTAAACCAAAAATATATTGGAAAAGGAATCAAGATATGTATGTATATCTAAGGCAGGATCCTTCAGTTTATAGAAATCTTCATATTACAAATAAAATAGGTTTTGAATTGAATGGTGCTAAAGAATCAAATGCAGGGACTACTGGCTTTGGGATTGATCTTGCCTATGTGTCAATTGTAAGTAATAATTTAGGAGATAGAGACAGGACTATGATCAACGTGTTCATGGAGCATCAATTTAAACTATTAAAAGACAAGCTTGATGTTACCCCAGGTATTGCCCTAAATTATTTTTCAGATTTTAACTTTAACGACAATTATAAAAATAATTTTTTTAGAAATTTTCTTGCCTACCCAGGAATAGATGTGGGATATAAAATAAATGAAAATTTGAGAGCTTATTCTAATATAGGATACACCTATAGAGTCCCTACGTATACTGATTTATATTATAGTAGCCCAACAACTATTGGAAACGAAAAGTTAATTCCTGAAAAAGCACTATCTGAAGAAATTGGAATTCGTTATTTCAAAAATAACCTAAGCTTATCCTTTGTCTTGTTTAACAGAAAAGCAAAAGATTTAATTGATTACGTAAAATCTATTGAGACAGACCCTTGGCAGGCCACCAATATAAGAGAATTAAACACTAGTGGGGTAGAGACTTCTCTTGGAATTAAAATTTATGGAAATAACAAAAAAAATCATTATATCAATTTAGGATATAGCTATTTAAAAGATGATCTAATACCTTCTGAAATACAATATTCAAGATATGCTATTAACTCATTAAAACACCATGTCACATCAAATATTAGTATTGCACTAACTAAAAAATTGTCAAGCTCAATTATCTATAAATATGCTGAAAGAACTTCTGGCAATAATTATAGTGTAGTTGATATAAAAGTGCAGTTAGTATTTAAAAAATTCGATTTTTCTATAATGGCAAATAATATTTTTGAAACCGAATATTATGAGACTAATCTGGTGCCAATGCCTGGGAGATCGTATCTTTTCTCGTTTGCGTATAATCGTTAAAACAACTCATTAACTTTTTTAATTATAAAATCATACTCCCATCCTCTATAAGATAAAAAATTAATGAATTTCCTTTTTCTTGAATCTTTTGACCCGCTCAATAAACCAAATTTTTTTATTGACAAATCATCAAAAGCGCTAATATAATCTTGATCTGAAATTTGATTAATAGCCTTGCTGATTAAATTGGAGTCTATGCCTCGTTTTTTTAATTCTAATGTAATTTTAATTTTTCCCCATTTCTTTATTCTAAATTTTCCTCGAGTAAACGATGAAGCAAATCGCTGTTCATCTATAAAATTACGGTTAACCAAATAATTAATAATATTATCAATCTCTGATTGATCTGTAGTTAATTTAAAAAGCTTATCTATAACTTCCTTTTTGCATCGTTCCTGATAAGAACAAAAATTTTCAATTTTTTTCAAAATTTCAGGGTCTTGATGTGAGGCTGTCATTCTAAAAGTTATAATTAATAGCAAATATAAAATTAGTTCCAGGTGCAGAAATTCCTGAAGAATATGGGCGGTATAGTTTATTGGTAATATTTTCTATAGCTGCTGTCATTGAAATTTTATCTGAAATATTGTAGATTGACCTTAAATTCAAAGTATGCCATGCTGGAGAATATGGATTGCCATCACTATCTAAAGCATATAAATAAGGTTTGTCAATTTCAGATTGTGCCAATTTATAAAATGGTATTTCTGAATTATAATTTATAAATCCATCAAGAATAAATTTATTATTCTTATACACTAAATGTAAGCTTCCAAATTGTGGTGGGACATGCCTAATTGGCATTGAAATAGAATAATCGTCTTTTTGCTTACCATCAATAAAATTATATTGTAACGTGGCATTTAACGTAGGGGATAATTCAATATTTAATCCTAATTCAATACCATAAATTCTAGATATTGAAGCATTTTGAATAGCTTGAACATTACTTAATTCTCCATCATATATAATTTGAGTAACTCCATTTTCTAATTCAAAGTCTGCTCTTATAAGACTATTATACAAATAGGTAAAATATGTAGAAAAATCAAAATTAATTTTATTCAATTTAATAGTTCCTCCTATATCAACCCCTAAAGATCTTTCTGGCTTTAAATCAGGATTTGGGCAAACAACTGAACCAGGTTCAGAATCAAAAATTTTAGCCACATCATCAATATTTGGGGCTCTAAAAGCAGTGCTTAGATTCAATTTCCAAGTATAATACTCATTTTGTATCCAACTAATACCAATACCTCCAATTAATGCCCCAGTATTTATATTAACATTTGTAAAAGGGAAATTATAAAATTCATTATTTTCTAATAAATCTGTATTAATAAATATATGATTATATCTTAATCCCGATTGAATAATAATATCTTCTTTTAATCTATACTTATAGTTTAAATATGCCCCTAGTGATTCCCAGGTAGAATTATCTGGGTATCTAGTTGCATTTTCATAAATAATTAAGTCGTTAATATTAAATAAGCGCGATTTAGAATTTATCTTATTATTTAAATATTCCGCACCATAAGATAATACCGAAGATTCAGAAATTGATTTTATAAAATCTAAGTTGATTGAAAATATATTAACCTCTTCATCTCTTATGCTCTTGATAATGTCATAGGTTTTTCTACTGTTTCTGCTTTCATTAAATTTTTGATATGCTGTAGTTAACTTAACCTTATCATATAAATTAGAGGTATCACTATCTAAAGAAATTTGAGCATTAACTAATAGCCATTTTTGTGGGCCATAATACCATTCTCCATAATGCAAATCATTATCCTCATTATATCTTATTAATCTATCATACCTTGGTATATTAGATGATGAAGAATAGTGTATTCCAAGATCAGCAGTAATATTATCAGAAGGCTTATACAAAATCTTCTGCATAAAATTGAACTGTGAATATTGTGTTTGCTTTTGAATCTGCGGATTTGAATTTTGAATAATAGAATCTAAACCATTTACTTCAGATACATATTCTGGTCTTAAATAATCCGAAAGGCCATTTTTTCCCATTTTTAAATCATCAAAATCATTACGTGAAAAACTGGTTAAAAATGCTAATTTTTTATATCCAATATTAATGTCAAAATGACCAGTTTTTTCATTATTAGCGGAGGCTGTTCTTAAATTAGAATTAATAAATATTAATGGCTTTTCAGTTTCTGAGAATTCTGGTTTTTTAGTATAAAAATTCATAGCCCCTCCAATAGCATCACTGCCGTACATTACTGAACTTGACCCCATAATAATCTCCGTTTTGTTTATAGAAAATGGATCAATTGATATTACATTATGCATATTACCACCTCTATATATAGCATTATTTAGTCTTACACCATCAACAGATAATATTAATCTGTTTGTAGAAACACCTCTTATCATTGGGCTCCCGCCTCCCAATTGGCTTTTTTGTATGTATATATGCCCACTCGTATTTAATAAATCTGCACTGGTTTGAGGATTGCTAATAGCAATACCTTCTTTATTTATCTGAAGTATTCTCTGCGGTATTTCCTTTATATCCTGAGCAAATCTTGAAGCTGAAATTATAATCTGATCTAAAGATTGAGTATTCATAGATAATAATATCGTGTTCTCAATGATTTGCTTATTAATTAATTTCGTCTGATATGATAAATGCTTAAAAGTAATCACTTCATCATTTTCGAATGAATCAAGCAATATCTTACCGTCAAAATCTGAAAACACACTGTTTTCTAGATTACTATATACACTTACGCCAACAATAGGCTCCATCGTTGATTCATCTAGAATATAAACCTCCTGAGCATGGCTAGCTATGCTAAAAAAAAATAATAATATGTATATAGCTTTCTTCAAAATTAATTATATGTGTTTCTAATGATATCTAATGATTTTAGTTCCTTAAAATTATTAATATGTAATTTGTAATAAGTTATAATAATATTTAAAACTTTCATTTTTTCCTCAGAATTTAAAGCTGACAAATGATTACTATCAAATTTTATGCCTAAAATATGATTAAAGAGATCTAAATTAAGATCTTTAATAGAATGCTTGCTAGTTTTAGATGATTCATATATGCCTTCTTCAAGGTTAAAATATTGTAGGTGATTGTTTGAAATATCTGGATAAAACCCTAAATATTTAGTTAATTCAATCAAAAAAATTAAATGAAAATAAGCGGTTAAATGATTCGCATCATACCAAATTAATGATTCCTCTATATAGTCATATAATTCTACTTCTTTCTTTTGATGAGTAATAATATTTGATAACAACTCTGATAAAAAAATTATTACAGAAGCTTTAACTAAATCCGTATGCGAAGAAGAATAATGGTGTTTTATCTCAAGATCTTTTATGTATTGTAAATTTCTGTTTGGATTAAAGTTAAATTGGATATTTACAATAGTTAACTCTTGAAAATAAACAAACTTAATTTTACTTTTTTTTGACTTTGCTGAGCCTTTTACAATAAAACTAATCGCCCCGTATTCTCTAGTAAAAATTTTAACTATTATATCATTATCCTTATATCTTATCTTTGATAAAACAATTGCTGATGTTGATGCAGTCATTATCTAATTATCATTATTTTTAAAATTTTTGTTTCATAAGTCTCTAATTCAGAAAGCATAACGATATAGACTCCTGATGAAACTAATCTGCCTGCTAAATTCCTGCCATTCCAGAAAGCGGTGCCTCCATCAATCTCTAAATTAAAATTATTATACCTTGAATTTATATTAGATTGTGCTTCCGCCACTAAATTTCCTTCAATATCCGTTATTTTTATATTTACTCTATCTGTAATTCCTTTAATTTTAATTTTATTAAGCTCCATGTCAAAAGAAGGTCTTACAGGGTTAGGGTATACATATGCATTTTGAAAATTTGATTCTGTAGCCGAGCTTCCTGTATCATAACTTACCAGACCTTTATCAGTCCCTATATATACTATTCCATTATTTCCATCAATTGATATATCATTAATATTATTGGATGGAAGGGGCGAATTATTTTTAGTGAAATGATGAATGGTTTGTTGTCCATTCTGAGAAAAATAGAAAATTCCAGATCCTATTGTACCAACCCATTTATTATTAGCCCCATCTATCTCTATATCAGAAATAAATTGTTGCTCTAATAGCTCCTTAGGAATACCATCTTCCAGTATAACTATTGGCTGTGTAATTACATTTGTGTCAAAAAAATTAGCTGTATTATAAAGAACCCTTAATCCCTCAACCGTTCCAATCCAAAGATGATTATTATTATCTACTGCTAAGCTTCTTACATATGGTGCAGGCAAATTTGATTCTTCAAGATCAAATATTTTTTTTAGTAGTGGAGTGCCAGTATTTTCATTAAAACCTATTAAGCCTGATCTTAAGCCTCCAATCCATTTATTCCCTAGTTGATCTACTTCAATATCGCTAAACCCTAGTTCATCATTTAAAGCATCAGGAATAATTTCTGTAAAACTGTAACTCCTCCATTGCCCCGAGTTAGGGTCAAATGATTTTAAAGGATTATCAACTTTAGAATTTAAAATCCACAATAGCCCTGAATCATCAAATTCAGTATCAGAAATTCTTACACTTGTATAGGATGGGTCTGAAATACTCATTGATTCTAATGGGCTATTTAAATGATCCAATAAGCTAATTATTTCATTATTATTTATCTCTAAAAGCCCTCCATGGAATGAGCTAATAAAAATTTGATTGTTATTAAATGGATTAATTGAAATACTATTTAGATTAACTGAATTTGAAGGCAAACTATCGAAAACGATATTATTCCATTGTGAATTAAAGTTGCTTATCCCTTTTTCTTTTAGTGGATATGGATTATATGTAAGACTATAATCCCCAAATGTTACCCAAAGTTGATGATTGAAATTTTCTATTGAAAAAATGTTATTATCTAATGGCCCTTCAGGCAAAATAGTTGTGTAATTCTCAATATTGCTAGGATTTAGTTTTATCATTCCATTATCTGTAGTACCTATATATATATCATTTAAGTTGGGTATTGCAGAATTAAAATTAGTTTGATAATAAGAACTAGAAATAGGATTATCAATAATATTGAAGTCTGCATCATAAATTAAAATATTATTATGAGTAGAAATAATAAAATTTCCTGAAATAAATTTAAAATCTTTAATTAATTCAGCTGAATTCAATAATTCAGATATAACACCATTATTTATTCTATAAATTTTGTTCTGATTAGAATAGTATATTGAATTCCCTACGGATGTAATAGAATAATAACTTCCCGAAGTAACTTCCTCCCAATTATTAAAATCAATTAGACTAGAAGAATTAAGGGCTCTTTTTATACCTCCAAAATCATTACATGCCGCATAAATATAATCATCTACAACTGCCACTTCAGAAACCTTAAGCTGAGATCCACTAATTCCAATAAAAAATGTATCACCAAACTCTAAACTCTCTAAATTAAAAACAGAAATCCCATAATCTGTTGATATATAAACAGATTGATCAAATTCATTAAAATTATTTATTCTCTTATTTTCTGGAGAAATAGTTGTTTTATCTATAATATCATAAATGCTAACAATATTATTTGTATTAAAATCTTTAACTTGAATAAGCCCGTTTTCAAAACCAATCATAAGTTTATTATAATTAGAACTAAAATAAATTGATGAAATAGTTTCGCCTGACAGGCCTTCTTTTGTTGTAATTTTATTTAATTCGGCCGTTTGTATATTATATAGAAAAACGGCATTTTCAGAGGAAGCATATATGTTTATTCCATCTGATTCTAGGCCATTAACATTATAATAAGAAAAGTATGTTTCCCATAAAGGATTTAATTCTTGGGCACATAAATGAGTTAGATTTAATACACAAAAAAAATAGATGAAAAATCTTAACATAAAATATTATAAATATATTCATGTATTAAACGAAAAATATATCACTATAATATATTTATAATGAATTAAACTATGCCTTGAGCTAACATAGCATCAGCGACCTTGACAAATCCAGCAATATTTGCTCCTTTAACATAATCTATATATCCATCATCTCCTTTGCCATATTCAATACAAGAATTATGAATATTAAGCATTATTTCTTTAAGTTTTTCATCAACTTCTTCTCTGGACCAATGATATCTTAAAGAATTTTGGGTCATTTCTAATCCTGATGTTGCTACACCTCCAGCATTAGAAGCCTTCCCAGGTGCAAATAATATTTTGGCATTATGAAAAACACTAATTGCATCCTTTGTAGATGGCATATTAGCTCCTTCACTAACACAAATGCAGCCATTTGAAATTAAGGTTTCTGCATCACTTTTATCTAATTCATTTTGAGTTGCGCATGGTAAAGCAATATCACATGGAGTAGACCAAGGGTTACTGCCTTTATTAAAAATAGCATTTGTATATTTTTTCACATATTCACTAATTCTTCCTCTTTTAACATTTTTTAAATCCATTATAAAGGACAGCTTCTCTTCATTTATACCCTCTGAATCATAAATAAAGCCTGAAGAATCAGACATTGTTATGACCGTTGCTCCTAAACTAATAGCTTTTTCAGCTGCATATTGTGCTACATTACCTGATCCAGAAATAACTACCTTTTTATTCTTAAAGTTATCATCTTTTAATCCTAACATATTTTGAGCAAAATAAACTGTTCCATATCCAGTTGCTTCTGGCCTAATTAATGAACCTCCCCAAGTAACACCCTTGCCAGTTAAAACTCCTGTAAATTCATTATTTAGTTTTTTATACATCCCATACAAATAACCAATTTCTCTGCCTCCTACCCCAATATCTCCAGCAGGGACATCAGTATTTGGCCCAATATGTCTAAATAATTCAGACATAAAAGCTTGACAAAATCTCATTATTTCATTTTCGCTTTTACCCTTAGGGTCAAAATCACTTCCTCCCTTTCCTCCACCCATTGGCAAAGTAGTCAGGCTATTTTTAAAAACCTGCTCAAATGCAAGAAACTTAAGAATGCTCATATTAACTGAAGGATGAAATCTTAGCCCTCCTTTATAAGGGCCAATTGCCGAATTCATTTGTATTCTATAGCCTCTATTTACCTGAATTTCTCCATTATCATCAACCCAGCATACTCTAAAACTTATAACTCTTTCAGGCTCACACATTCTTAATAGAATATTTCTTCCGTGATAAATATCATTGTTAACAATATATGGCACAACTGTTTCTGCAACTTCTTCAACAGCCTGCATAAATTCTAATTCACCACCATTTCTTTGTTTAACTAAATCTAAAAATGCTTCAATCTTTTGTTTCATAATGAATCAATTATTATATAATTGGTAAAAACTTATAGATAAAAATAGTAATTTAATAAATAAACTACCCATAAAGTTTATAAAAATCAATGCTTAATTTATTGCTTGAATTAAATCTTGGATTAAATCTTCAGAATCTTCAATTCCAACACTTAATCTTATAAGTGAATCGGAAAGTCCTGACTTTTCCCTTTCTGCCTTAGGAATACTAGCGTGAGTCATAGATGCAGGATGGCCAGATAAAGATTCGACTCCTCCAAGAGACTCTGCTAGAGTAAATATTTTAAGTTTTTCTAAAACTTTAAATGCATCCTTAATATCATTTCCTTTAAGTTTAAATGAAAGCATTCCTCCATAATCATCCATTTGTTTAGTTGCAATTTCATGATTTAGATGAAAATTAAATCCAGGCCAATAAACATGCTCCACCTTTTTATGGGCATTTAAAAATTCTGCGATTTCCTTAGTATTATCGCAATGTCTCTGCATTCTAACATGTAATGTTTTTATTCCTCTAAGAACTAAAAAACTATCTTGAGGACCGCAAATTGCGCCACTTGCATTTTGAATAAAATATAATTTATCTGCTAATTCAGAATCATTTAACATGATAGCTCCTAGTACAACATCGCTATGACCGCCTAAATATTTAGTTGCTGAGTGGACTACTATATCTGCCCCTAAATCAAGAGGCCTTTGTAAATATGGGGTTGCAAAAGTATTATCAACAGCTAAAAGAATCTTATGTTTCTTCGAAATACATGAAAGTGCAGATATATCACTAATATTTAACATAGGATTAGTAGGGGTTTCTGTCCATATCAATCTAGTATTTTTATTAATTAATTTTTCAATACTATTAAGATCATGCATCCCTATAAAATGGAATTTGATTCCATAAACACTAAATATTTTTGTAAATAACCTGTAAGTTCCTCCATATAAGTCATTGGTTGAGATAACTTCATCTCCAGGTTTTAATAATTTAATGATTGCATCAATAGCTGCTAATCCTGAAGCAAAAGCTAATCCATAATTTGCATTTTCTAGGCTTGCAAAAGAGTTTTGTAGGGCTGTTCTTGTAGGATTATGGGTTCTTGAATATTCATATCCCTTATGCTTGCCAGGACTTGATTGTGCATAAGTGGATGTTTGATATATTGGAGGCATTACAGCGTTAAAGCTAGTGTCCAATGATTGCCCTCCATGAATAGTTTTAGTATTAAATTTCATAAAATTATAAATTTATTGATAAACAAATTTAAACTATAATTAGTTCTATACAAAACTATAAATTATCTTTAATGTAATCTGTTAAATTATATGAATAATAGATATTTAGGATTAATAGCTGCGCTAATCGCAACGTCTATATTTGGGTTTAACCATACGATTGCAAAGGAATTAATGCCAGAGTTTATCTCTCCTACTGCATTGCTATATGCCAGGGTTTTAGGTGCTGCTATATTGTTCTGGACTATTAGTTTATTTTTTCCAAATGAAGTCATTAAAAAAGAAGATCGTATAAGGCTAGTACTTTGTGCTATGTTTGGCATGAGTATAAATATGATAACCTCATTACTAGGCTTATCGTTGTCTACACCTATTAATAGTGCAATTATTACAACAACTTCCCCCATTATTATATTTGTTATTTCTATTATTCTGATTAAAGAAAAAATATCTAATCAAAAATACTTTGGAGTTTTGATTGGATTTATTGGTACGCTATCGTTAATTCTATTTAATAATAAAGTTGCTCATAATGCACCTAATATTAAGCTCGGGAATATTATTCTTTTTGCTAATAGCATATCATATGGATTATATTTTGTTTTGGTCAAACCTCTAACAGAAAAATATAGTATGATAACACTTATGAAGTGGCTTTTTTTACTATCAATAATTATCAATGCACCCATTTCATTGACAGAATTTAGTAATGTTCAGTGGAATAAATTTGTTCCTTCTGCAATTTTTAATTTAACATATGTAATTATATGTACGACGTTTCTTGTGTATCTGCTAAATATTTTTGCACTAAAAAATCTTAAAGCTACAACCGTTGGAATCTTCATGTATTTTCAACCAATAATTGCCATCATCTATGCAGTATATAAAGGCTCTGACAGCCTGTCATTATTAGATATCATTTCTGTAATACTTGTATTTATAGGAGTATATATGGTTTCTAGAAAACCTATCAAACAATAATCTAATACACTTTTATATATTTGTTAAAACAATTAAAGGCTATGATAAAATCAATGACTGCTTATTCATCAACTATTATAAATCATAAAAATCAAAAAATAGTTATTGAAATAAAATGTTTAAATAGTAAGAATCTAGATCTGAATTGCAAAACTCCAAAAGAACTAAAGGACAAGGAGAATAGTATTAGAAAATTAATTTCCACTAGTATTCAAAGAGGAAAAGTTGAATTTAATATGTATTATGAAAAAAATGTAGAAGTAAATCCAACAAAAATAAATGCTAAAATAATTAAGCAAAATATAAAAGAACTTAAAAAAATAGCCAATGGGAATGACACAGAGCTGTTAAAAATAGCAATTCAAATGCCTAATGCATATGCTAATGCTAAAAACAGCAATGATGGTGTCAAATGGAATAAAATTCAGCAAGGGATTAAAAAGGGACTAATAGAAGTAGACAAGTACAGGTTATATGAAGGTGAGGGGATAGAAAAAGATATTATTAAAAAAACAGAAAATATTAAGAAACTTGTAACTAAAGTAAATAAATTAAAGGATAAAAGAATCGGGAAACTAAAAAAGAAAATAAAAGAAGATATTGTAAATTTAAAAATAAAAATAGATCAAAATAGATTTGAACAAGAGTTAATTTATTACACAGAAAAATATGATATCAATGAAGAGATTGTGCGTCTTAATAGTCATTTAAGTTTCTTTAATAAAGTAATAAATGGAAAGATTCCTAACGGTAAAAAATTAGGGTTTATTAGTCAAGAAATGGGGAGAGAAATTAATACTATTGGGGCTAAATCATATGATGCTGAAATGCAAAAAGTAGTGGTTAGAATGAAAGATGAATTGGAAAAAATAAAAGAACAAATTTTTAATATTCTTTAATGAAAACAGGGAAACTAATAGTTATTGCAGCTCCTTCAGGGTCAGGTAAAACCACAATAGTTAAGCGCCTAATATCCGAGGTGTCGTTAAATCTAGGGTTTTCTGTTTCAGCAACATCTAGAGCTAAAAGAGAAAATGAAGTTGACGGAAAGGATTATCATTTTTTATCCGTAAATGAATTCAAGAAAAAAATCAGTTTAAATGAATTTATTGAATGGGAAGAAGTTTATGAAAATAATTTTTATGGTACATTAAAATCTGAAATAGGTAGTTTAAATAATTCTGGTAAAAATCTAATTTTTGATATTGATGTAATTGGAGGCCTTTCTATAAAAAAGGCATTTCCTGAGAACACATTAACTATTTTTATTCACCCTCCATCCTTAAAAGAATTAGAGAGTAGATTAAGAAATAGAGGCACTGAATCTGAAGAAAAGATAAGAATGAGACTTTCAAAAGCGTCTAAAGAGATGAGTATGTCTGTTCTTTATGATCATTCTGTTGAAAATAATAACATTGAACAAACAGTGGCTAAAATAAAATCAATAATTAATAATTTTATTTAATTCTTCTCATGAAAATTGGCCTCTATTTTGGGACATTTGATCCAATTCATCTTGGGCATATTAGTATTGCTAATTTTCTTATTAATAATAAATTATTAAATGAAGTTTGGTTTATAGTAACACCTCAAAATCCTGAAAAAAATATTAGCGATTTAACAGATTTTACTCATAGATTTGAAATAGTTAAGATCCAAATAAAGGATAATAATAATTTAAAAGCCAGTGATATTGAACTAAATTTAGAAAAACCTAATTATACTATAAACTCCCTAAAGCATATCTCCAATAAATTTCCAAATGATATCTTTAGTATAATAATTGGCGAAGACAATCTAATTAATTTTAAGAACTGGAAAGGGTATAAAGAAATACTAAATTGTTATAAGATATACGTATATCCTAGGACAACTAAAAGAAATAAAAGTGTCTCAATAATTAAACACAGTAATATTCAAATAATAAAAGCTCCTCTGGTAGAAATCAATTCAACTAATATAAGACAGCTCATTAAAGAGAGGGGCGATGTAATAAAATTTATTTCTAATAATGTATACAAGTATATAACTAAACATAATCTATATATTTAAAAAATATGACGAAAAGTAATCTAAAATTTTGTGTAATTGGAAGCGGAAGTTGGGCTACAGCAATAATTAAAATTTTATCTGAAAATCTTAAAGAAATTAATTGGTATATAAGAAACACGAATAATTTAGAATATATCCTTAAACATTCTCATAATCGTAATTATTTAAGCTCTGTAGAGCTAAATATGAAAAAAATCAATGTTAGTGATAATGTAGATGAGCTTATTAGTAATTCGGATGTATTAATTATTGCTGTCCCTTCTGAATTTACAAGCAGTGTGTTAAAAAATATTTCAATAGATATTTCAGATAAAATTGTAGTATCTGCTATAAAAGGGATAATCCCTGAATCAAATCTATTAGTAGGAGAACATCTTGAAAAATATTATAAAATTGTAGAAAATAATTTTTTAGTGCTTGGTGGCCCATGCCATGCTGAAGAAGTGGCCCTAGAAAAACTTTCATATCTAACTATAGCATCTTCAAACAAAATACTAGCGAAAAAAATAGCCTCAAAATTTATTTGTTCGTATATCTCTACAAAAACCAGTGATGATGTAATAGGCATAGAATATGCTAGTATGCTGAAAAATATCTATGCAATAGCCGCTGGAATAGCGCATGGACTTGGTTATGGAGATAATTTTCAAAGTGTGTTGATGAGCAGTTCTATAAAAGAAATAAATAGATTTATTGAGAAAAGATATAGAATGAAAAGAGATATAAATGATGCTGCATATTTAGGAGACTTATTAGTTACTGGCTATTCAACATTTTCAAGGAATAGACTGTTTGGTAATATGATTGGGAAAGGCTATTCAGTAAAATATGCCAAGATGGAGATGACTATGATTGCTGAAGGATATGTTGCAACCAAAAAAGCATACTTAATAAATGCTGAATCAAAATCTAAAGCAAAAACTCCTATAATAGATTCTATATATAACATATTATATTTAAAAAGAAGTCCGAAAAAAACTTTTAAAAAACTATCTGAGAATTTAGGCTAAATAGTAGACTTAAATTGTTTAATAAATCTTGCATCATTTTCGCTAAGAAGTCTTATATCATCTATTTGATGTAATAATAAAGCAATTCTATCAATGCCTAATCCAAATGCATATCCAGAATATTCTTTAGGGTCTATGCCGCAGTTCTTCAAAACATTCGGATCAACCATCCCGCATCCCATAATTTCTAACCAACCCGTGCCTTTAGTCATTTTATAATCTAAATCATTTTCAAGCCCCCAGTAAACATCCACTTCTGCGCTTGGTTCTGTAAAAGGGAAATATGATGGTCTAAGTCTAATTTTTGATTTTCCAAACAACATTTTTGTAAAATATTCTAATGTTTGTTTTAAATCAGCAAAACTTATATTCTTATCAATGCATAAACCTTCAACTTGGTGAAAGAAACAATGTGATCTAGCAGAAATTGCTTCATTTCTATAAACCCTTCCAGGAGATATTGTCCTTATAGGCGGTTTATTATTTTCCATATATCTAACTTGAACTGAGCTTGTATGAGTCCTGAGCAAAATATCAGGATCTTTTTCTATAAAGAAAGTGTCTTGCATATCTCTTGCAGGATGATATTCAGGTAAATTTAAAGCTGTAAAATTATGCCAATCATCTTCAATTTCTGGACCTTCACTTATAGTAAATCCTATCTTAGAAAAGATATCAATTATCCTGTTTTTTACTAAAGATATAGGATGTCTAGATCCAATGGATATTGGATCTCCAGGCCTAGTAATATCATTAATTGATTTAGATTGATTTGAGCCCTCTGAAATATCTAAAATTAAATCAGCCATTTTTTGATTAGCTGTATTTTTTAATTGATTTAACAATTGCCCTACTTTCTTTTTTTCACTATTATCAATAGTTTTAAATTCAGAAAATAATTTGTTAATTATTCCTTTCTTTCCTAAATATTTAATTCTAAAAAGTTCAATTTCTTCAGAAGATTTAGATTCAAAAGAAGAAATCTCGTCTATACTAGATTTAATTTTATCTATCATTAGCAAATTTGAATAAATCAAATTTAATAAAACTTAGTTAATATAATTGATTTTTAAAAAATAGTTAATGGCAGCTTCCTTCATTAATAAAATGTGTCATTTAATAAATATCATAATAATATAACAAGTATAATTTATTATTTTTAATATTAAGATATCTAAATGAGCGGAAATAGCATTGACATAGTAATATCAATAATTTTAATCTATGGAATTATTCGAGGGTTTTATAGAGGTCTGTTTTTGGAAGTGTCATCATTGATTGGATTAATCCTGGGCTTATACTGTGCCATTAATTTTAACCCGATTATTAGTAAATATCTTAAATCATTTATTTCAATAGAAGAAAATTATATTACCATTATATCTTTTATAATTACATTAATTATAGTAGTGATTTTATTAAATCTAATTGCAAAATCATTAACTAAACTAGCAGATGCTATTTCTCTTGGGTTGCTAAATAAAATTACTGGAGCATTTTTTGGATTAATTAAATATTTTATTGTCTGTATGGTATTTGTACTTGTGTTTGATAAAATAAATTCAACAGTTAAAATAGTAGATGAGTTAACTATTTTAAATTCAGTTTTTTATCCTTACATAAGGTATATAAATCAAGAACTATTCCCCTTATTTTTTATATAATCTTAGGAGTCTGAGCTATATGGAAGTGATGAATGATGTAGGTCAATTTTTAATTTTCCATTTACCAACTTATATCCAAAAGTATATTCAACTTTTATATCATTAATATCATTAGACTTAAAATAATAATTTCCCATTGCAATTGCTCTATTGTTGTCTAATATTATGTTATGGTTTTCAAATTTAATGTCTGTCCAAGATTTCTTAGCAAAACCATCATCTTCTTTACAAAAAGCATTTTCACCTCCAATAAAATAGGATAAAGCCATTTCTTTTGAACTTCTAAATTGTTGTGAAGAAGCCATAGTTGGCTTAAAAAGAACTGGGCCTATTTCAAAAAAATATAAGTCGTCTAGAAAATCTATTGCACATTTCTTACAGGCACTATCATCTTTCACAGTCCCGATTTCAATTACACCCTGCGCCCATTGATTCTGAGCTTTTATAACTTGCTCTTTTGTTATCATAATATTTTTACATCAATTAATTGAATATACCCAATTTGACCATTAGCTAATCGAATTTTAATCCAATTATTATAGTTTTCTATTACCTGCACCTTAGTCCCTTCATGTAACATAAATAAAGTTTCTGACCTAAAATTTGGTTCAGTCTTTAAATCTGTTTCATATGAATAAATTATAGCATATTCATTATTCATATAGCTATTATATCCATTATTCCCGTTAGCCAATGATGCTAACATAAATATAACTGATATACATAAAAGCACAAATGTTGCCCTTTTTAATTTACTATTATTAGCAAAATAGTAAGATAAAAATAATGCTACGATTAAAAAACTAAAAAATATAGAAATGTAGCCCCAAGTTTCAAAATAAAAAATATTTGATACGCGATTAAAGATTGATTCTATTAAAGGAGTGGTGATTGGGTCTATTTCGTCTACTAGCGAATTATTAGCTAATTCTAAATTGTCAATTATTTCGCTATCATTTGGATTTAATTGAATTGCTTTTTCATAATAATAAATTGATGGAGCGATACTGTCTATCTTGTAATAAGAATTACCTAAATTATAATACAACTCAGCTGAGTGTAAATCATTCTTAATTATTTCTTTGTAATTATTTATGGCTTCAATGTAGTCTCCTTTATTATACAATTCATTAGCCTGAGAAAAGATGTTCTCAACATTTACCTGAGCTGATAAAATGAAAGGGGAAAGCATAAACATAATATTTATAGTAGCTATAATATTTTTCATTTTATTTGATTTCATTATTGATTAATGTTATTAACTCCAAAGCTCTTTTATAATCGTTGTCCATATCAACAGTATCAAAAGGAGTATATCTAGCCATTTGACAATTATTGAATATGTCTTCTAATAAATTTATTGTTTTTAAACTTACCGATTTATTTAATAAAGATTCTCTAACTTTCTTTGCATTATACTCACTATTATCAAATAGCAAAATTGATTTTAAATAGTTCATCATAGCCTTATCTAAAGCTTCGTAGAATTTTGTTTTATTATCAATATTTTTCTTAGCATCTGACAGATACTTTTTCCCTAATTTTTTTGCATTATTAGCTCTAATCCAATTTTTATCATTTTTCTTATTATTTAAAATTCTTTGTATTATTAAAATGACGAATAGTATTGCAAAAGGCATTAATAAGATGATCCAAAATATTTTAGAATAGAAAAATATCTGTTGGTTAGTTTTCTTAAATTTTGTTTTTGTCTTAAAAGACAGATTTCCATATTGTATTAAATCTACTTTATTTGAAGCTCGATCTTCTGGATTATTTTCTATTCTAGAATTATTAGTAATAGCTCCCTTTACATTTATATAATTTTGTATAGAAGTCTGTGTTTTATATTTAGAATCATTAGGATCAAAATAATTAAATGATATTCTAGGAATTGAGTATTTTCCAGCAGACGAAGGGACTATTGTATATTGATCTTTTATGCTTCCTCTAATCCCTTTAAAATTTGTGGTCAATTTTTCTGATCTTTCTGGCTCATACACCTCTAAAGACTGAGGCAAATTAATTGAGGGGAAAGCAAATAAATTAAAGTTACCGTTTCCTTTAATTTCAAGATCTAACTGAAATGCTTCAGAAAGCAATAATTCCTTTTTTGAAGTGGTTACAAATAAATCAAATTTCCCTACAGCTCCTGAAAAATTATTTGGCCTACCCACTTCAGGTAGTGGTTTAACTTGCACTTTTATTTTTCCTGCAGAAACTGTTTTATTTACGGTATTGTTTATTGTTTGACCAAAGAAATCTCTTCTATTACTAGGAGTTTGAACTGTAATATCTAACACAAGTGGCTCAATAGATAGCTCCCCAATTTTTTGAGGATATAAAACTGTTTTACGTAAAATAACATACCTATATGGCTCTCCTTTATATGTCCCATTTTCTACCGTTAAATTTTTAATATTAATATTTTTACTCCAGAAATCTGCATATCTTGGAGCATCTAATTCTCTCCAATTATTTACGCCCGTATCTGGAGATACGTATAATTTATACACAATTGATATTGGTTCATTTAAATATGGTTTAGTCTTTGAAACCTCAGCAACTAGATGTATGTTTTTATCTGCTACATATGATGGGTCATTTGGATT